>Ga0209960_1002695_pt1 | contig 17060 bp, 10 predicted proteins | sample ThiBiot_500_plan_2_FD_183947 | JGI IMG/M metagenome (GOLD analysis project Ga0209960, IMG submission 183947) | Wastewater bioreactor microbial communities from Cape Town, South Africa - Thiocy_expt_500_plan (SPAdes) | ecosystem: Engineered > Bioreactor > Thiocyanate-remediating >...
GTCACACAATTAGCATTACAAATCTCGGTGAATGATGAAGGTCGTTAACTGTTCTATTAAACCACATCATGTGTGAATGTCTTTATTTGTTCTTTTCCGCTTCATTAATTTTGCTCGTTCTGTTGTCGCCAAGTGTGAATGAACTTCTCTCTATCATTGAGTGTTTCTTTTCTTTCTTCCTTAATTCATTCTGCTTCATTGATCATCTTCTTAATTCTTCGATTTGTTTGTTCTTGGCACATTCAGTAAAATCATCATTATCAAAACATTGATCACCGGTGATACTCAATTCGGTAAGTGTAGAAGTTTTAGCTAATGCTTCACAGAAACGAGATAATATAGTCGATGAACTTGACCAAAAACTCAATTTTAAATGTTGTACAGACGATTTTTCTTTGAGAAGATCGTATAAAAATTCGATATTGTTGGAATATTTGATAGTCAATGTGATTGGTTCTTGACTATTTTTAAAACATGACGAAAAATCTTTTCCTTGTCCAATCCAATTACCACCAGATATGTTTACTACTCGACAAATTTTATTCTGCGATAAAATTCGTCCAAGAAAGTCCATATCTCTATTTTGAAAACTTTGAAAAAAATGAATATTCAATGATTTATTATTAACTCCGACTTTCGCTTTAAGAATTCTCGAAATTTTATCGATGTATTCGACATAATCAAACGACGAATGGAAGAACAATTAATAATAGTATCAAATAAACCATTCAAATTGTATTCATTTAATGACCATCGTCCGTAACTGTACAATATAGATTGCCTAGTGTGTTTCTACTATCTGTCGTTTCTAAATAAGCTTCTAATTCTCTCAATTGTGCACCTTGAAGTAGAGCTGAAGATGTATCGTTTGATTTCATTTTCGATGGACTCGAAGAGTTAAGTTCATTGGAAGTTTCCTCTAATACTTTTTCAACTAATCCATCTCCAACAGGCGTTGATACGTTTCCTAGTTGAGGAATATGAAATCCGCCTACAGCAAACAAAGCTCGAGCGACCGATAATGTTGTTGTTAATTAAGATCCGTATTTTTTAAGAAATTCTTGCGATTTCTGTATTGCATAATCTTCATGTGGAGCAACATGAAGTTCATCAGGTCTGTCTGAACATTCACATAGGAAATATAATTTAAATTGAAGAAGAAATATATTTTTCACAGTATTGGCAATAGAAGAAATAACATTTGCTGATTATCGATACACAAAGCTGATGCAGCGGGAAAACGTAGTTGGACATCTTTCAAACGTAAACATGTAATACTATTGATGACAATAGTTTGAATGTCTACTGTAGTATCACCGAAGCGTACTGATTGAACTTTTGCCATAAGAATAATTGATGATTAGAATGAAATTCAAATATAACACATGAAAACTAGGAAACCATTAGTTGAATTCTGTTTTTATAATGTCAGCATCACTAATGATAAGAACAATATTAAGTCCAAAGATACATTAGATCGTAAGTTTCTAGTGTGATATTCGTTGTCTCGAGAACTTGAAACGTAAACATATTGATTTCATTACTCTATAAAATTCATTTTTATATGTTTGTGATGGTAAAATAAATATAATAAATGTTATTGTTGATGGTATAAATGATACAAAATAACCAGATAAAAGTAAATATGGATTTCGTATTGGTGTCATACATCTTGAAATATGAGAAATAATTAAACGAGGTAAAGCCAAAGAAATTAATATAATTGGACTTATAATTAAACGTTTATGAATATTTAATTGTTGATAATAGTTTGTTGTATGAATTGCTGTTGATTTTATTTGACCAGTTCCAATAATAATCATAAGAGCTGAAATAATATTTATTGAAAATGGAACAAGAAAATGAACCATTGAAATTATAATATCATAAGCCTTTAAAAACGATGATGGATAACTGACAACACACCAAGTTCGTTGTTCAACATAATCTTCAATTAATCGACGATACAATGGATCATGAATTGTAGATATAACATTAAAACAAATAATTAATAAAGTAATCAATTTAGCCATTGCTATACTTTTTTTCTTATTAAATTTTAAATTAAATCGAACAATCATTGCACGTTCAATACCAACACATGCATGAAGCCAAGCATTTATCGATAAGAAAATTTTTAAACAAAAATCAATTATAAAACAACCATAACGATCATTTATTATCCACATTTGTGTTAATAATAAATAGAAAAATTTAATCATTAAAAAACAAATTATAATTAATGATATTATTGATGAAAATAATAAATACAAACCACAACCAATATCTCTTGTTTTTGGTTGAATAAATGTTATTATCGATAGACAACTATCGATTAAACCAAATACAAAAATAAGAATAACAATAATAAAACAAATTTTAATAACCAATGTTTGATTATTTCGTAAAATATGTGGACCAATAATAGCATCTAATGATAAACTATATTCCAATATTACAAATTGACAAAGATTTCCATAATAACAATCTGAACAAATACATATTGATGTTTTTGAACATGGTTCATTATTTTGTAAACATTTTCCATTATTTTGACAATAATTAATACCCGGACGACATTCTGTATGATTATGTTTAAAGTAAAAACAATCAAGTTGTTGATAAAAATTACAAAAACACATTTGATCATCATCATCATAAAAACATTGAAATTTTTTAAGTATTTTATTTAAACATAAATTATAATATAATTTTGTACGTTTTAATTTCTTATATTTAATTATTGTATCATTGAATAACTCTCGAATATGAAAACATCGTTCATATTCTCTAATTGTATAATTTTTTATTGGTTTATCAAGAAGTAATAATGAAAAATAATAATCCGGTGGAATTTCTATAAAACCTATTTGTGGTAAAAAATGTGTTGGATTATAAACGATTAAATTTTGTTGATATAATTGAATATATTTTATATAAGATGTATGTTTATGTGGTTTATTCTCATATAATGTTATCAAATGAATGAGTATCGATAATGGTGGTTTAAATATTGATTTATCAATTATAATATCTATATACGATGATTTATATTCACATGAATCACCGAAATATTCTTCCGAACATATACATCGACGATCTGAAATTTTTTCATCAAGAGAAATACATGTTCCATGATTTTGACATGGAAATGTTTCACATGATAAAGATGAAACATAACATCGTGAACCTATTCTTCCTAATTGACATAAACATATTGGTTTAATATCTTTTCGTCCTCGACCAATACACAATGATTCAGATGAACAATGACAATTGTTATTAATATCACATTTATTTCCAGACCAGCCTTGATGACATTGACAAAAAGATTTATTTGCATTTGTATATCGAATACATTCGCCATGTGAACTACAGTCACAATTTGCTTTCAATGAGATTAAATCTCGATCTGTTTCTGTTAGAATTACAATTGCAGTCAAACGATTAACAGGAAGAAACCAAAATTTAATCTCAAAATACCACGAACCACGATAAGCAAAATGATTTTGTAGATCTAATCGATATGCATCAATTCGAACATAATATTTTGATTGTTCCTCATCGGATAATAATTGTGAATATAATAAATTGAAATGAAATTTCGGTAGACATTGATAATCCGGTGTATATAAAATATCTTGATAAGATATAATTGTACCGTTTAGAGGATCAATAAGTGAAATAAGAAGACGATAAACTAGATAACGATCAAACATTGATGATGTTTGAAGTTGTAATACAATACTTAAACGTTTCGTTTGATATTGACAACGATCTCCATAGTAAGATGAAGGACAAAAACAAGAAAAATTGTTCTTTAAATTTAACGTATGTACATAAATTCCACGATGACAAAACCATGCTAATTTTTTTGGTGATATTGATGGAAAAGATGAAATTTTCTTTTTTTGAATTTGATGTTGTTCTTCGATATTATTATTGCCATCATAGGCAATAAAATATCTAATAGAGAAATATTTTTCTAATGGTTTTTCTATTAGATCACAAAAATATTCATCATTACCAGAGGGACAATCAATAAGACCATCACAACGTCTTTCGCGTGGTATCCATTGCCCATTCAAACAGGGATACGAATCTGGTTGACATGATTCATTACCCCATCGACACAACAAATTATTTTCATCATTATGCATTGGACAATCTGGATTACAGTCACAAAGTTGAAGTGGACTAATACATTCAAGTGAATCCCAACAATAAAATCGTTTATCATAGTCAAATGGATATCTTCCTTGACAATAATATCGTTCATCAGTAGCACCAAGACAATGTACAATTTCATCACCTGTATAGTTAATTGGTAAACAAGCCATTTCTCCATCTTGGGGTAGAGCGCAATAATGGCTTTGAGAAGAATTATAATACACACGACATTCATCACTAAGTGTATTAGGACATTCAATTTCATCATTTCCCTGTAGACATGTCCATAAATCATCACAATATGTATATCGTGTAATGCATGGTACGTGTTCACAATCTATTTCATCTGTTTCGTTATATTCATCTGGTTCGATCATGTCTAATTGTTTATTACAAATTTTTGGAAATGTTATTTGATCTCTTATTGATAATCCTTTTCGAATATATTCACAAGCATTTGAACCAGATATTTGACATTTTTCACCAAATGATTCATCTGAACTATCTTGACATTGACGGAAATTATCCATTATAAATCGACGTGGAATACATTTATTTTCCGATCGACATTTAAATCGATGAGATAATGAACAAGCATCACCAATAACAGTCGTTTCTTGTTCATCTTCACCACCAGGACAATCGATTATAGAATCAAACAGACGATGTTTAGAAATAAACTTCGACAAATTTGGACATTGATACAGTGAAAATGATGGAACAATTTCATTGGTAAATGAACAAACTTTGAATACATGTCTCAAATCATTCAGTAGATGAACCCATTCTCTATATATTTTTCGTCGAAAATTAAGTTTACTGGATAACTGACACGTCCGATTATAAATATCAATCGTTGGTATAAAGTTTGGACAATATGATAAATTATAACATATATAATCTGGTAAATAATTCTGATTATCAATAATATCAGTTGCATTTGCAAAATGTTCTGATGTATAAACAAAGTAAACATGACTATCTAATATTGGTTGTAAAGGATAAACAATTAAAGATGGACAAAATTCTTTTATCGCTGGACCACAATGCCATTTCCAGCTGGAACAGATCTCCCCACAATTGATAGTAATAGGAGAAAATAATGAATATTTTAATGCACATGTAACATATTCATAACATTCAGTCATATTTTCACTTACATTTACATATGAATATAGTGCGAGTGAATACAATATGTTTCTTCCATTAAGACAATTATAATTACCGAAATTTGTATTTACTCTGTATCGTTCACTAGTAAATAGAAATTGTCCATCACCACAAGAAAATTCACCGATAGAATTTACAAGATCTTCACAAAAATAGAAATGATCAATTGAACAAGTTGCATTTCGCAGAGGATATTCGTCAGAACCATCTAGGCAATCGACTGATAAATCGAAAAAGAATTCTTCAGGTATACATTGACCATTTGAACAACGATATTCACTTTTTGGATCACATTCGTTTGTTTCAAGTTGAAAACAATTTCGTTCATCTGCACCATTGATACAATCCATTTTACCTGACATATAATTCGAAAGATAATTTGAGAATGAGAATTACAAACAAATTCTTACCATCACATATTTCTCGCCAATCTAAACATAATTCAATAGGACGTTGGCATTTATCTTTCAAACCCATATAACATGGTACAGTCGAATTTGTTTGTATTAATACATCGATTGAATTAATATATTCGATACGTTTTAATCGAAATCTTCTTTGAATAATCTCATCAAATGATAATCGACCATTAACAAAATCTTCGTTATCAAATGAGTATTCGCAAAAAACACCAAACCAACCTGCTTCACAGAAATATATTGTTTCGTTATCATTTTGCTCGTAAATTAAATAACGTTCCAATAAATCAAGTGAAATAGATGCAAGAAGTAAATCGTTAGTTGCATTTAATAAACGTAGAATAGAAAATGTACTAACGAAATTTATTGTATTCAAATTAGAAGATATAGTTGGCTGTTCTTCGTTATCCATTTCGTTTTCAAGTAGTCTAATACAATAAGGACTTATTGAGAAAACATCTCTGTTTAATGTTAGTGTAGTCGTAGTATACATGCAGCCATATTCGATTAGACCAGTTAACGATGACTCTTTTGCAAAACGATTGTCAGTATTGTATAATCGAGGCCATGCATCACTTGAGGTTAAGCACGATAGAAACAGCAATTGTAATAACAGTTTAATATGCATATTTCTCTTTCTTATGCTCAAATGTCAATGATTTATCATTTGAAACTGCTAACAATTTTAATATAATAAATCAGGAGACAGATGGTTATTTATTTGACAGAACTGTCAATTTTAGCGATAAAAGACCAACAAGTTTGTTTGATTCAACTTCAACTTTCAAGTCACAAACTCGAAGATAAAAGTGAGTTTTTGATAAGATTCATTTCATCATCATTTTTACTCGTTCTATTAGATTATAACGAGTGAAACAAAAGATAGACAAAGTTTTGACTATTGCTAAAACTTATTTTTCGCGCTGTAGCATGTGTTAGGTTTTATTTCCCTTCTAATAATCTGTTTTTGCATGATGCAAGTTTGATCGCCAAAATATTGCTCCCTCTGAAAACGGAAAGTACAGCTACGAAATAAGTGGTCTTCTGTATTATAGGAAACTCAAATTTATTGGTTAGAATGAATCTAATATTTTCGTGATTGGTTTAAGTAAACAAAAGTTTAGCTCAGCAATGTGTTTTTATTGTAAAGATTTGGCTGATTGGAATTTTGACTTGAGATCATGTACCGTAGAACCATAGATTCTTATACAAATGCAAAAACTAATCGACAAAAATTTTTGGTATCTTGATTATTATATATTTAAAAAAAAGATATCCAAACTGTGAACATCGATTAATCAACACATACACACAGATATTCGTAGTTATCAATCTGTTCACAATAGCCATTTCTGTACCGTTCCAATTCGCAGATCAGTCTGCAGAACCCATGCCCTTCATTGTCTGGAGTACATGTTTCAATTGGGATAATGCGGTCTCTTTGACCTGTCCACACCGCTAAAAGATCAAGAAGGCAGACCAAAAGCACAACAACTGCTTTCAGATGCATTGAATCTAGTATGAAAATATATATATTTCATCATAAAATCGTTTCATTGTAAACTCACCTTTTATGTTTGCTAGCTTGATTGGAATAAGAAGTGAGAATGTTGTATGAAATTCAATGTGAAAATGTCGGGTATATACACAAGTTTACCGCGAACATAATCGAATTGCGAAGTAAAATGACGTTTCATTGTACTTCCTTTATTGACATGTGATATTGAATCATGATTATCAGTACATTCATTTTTGCGCAAATAAATCTGATTTATGCCGACGCACCAAGGAAGTGAACTTACACAATAAAGAAAAAACAGATAAGCAATGATTATTCATAGATAACTATTACCTCGGAAGATTCATACATACTCTTCTCAGAAACGAAACAAATGTTGTTCACTTTCACAAAACGATATTTTTTAATTCAAACATAGTTTCCATCAAAAGATAGTGCTTGAAATTCTCGACAAGATCATATGTGACGAGACCCAAAATAGTTATAGATACATAGGAAAACAGATGGAAAATAAACCTACATAGCAAGCTGAAAAATTAACTGGTTGGAAATAATAAATCGTCATGTTTTGCACTCAGATTCTTCTTTACTTAACTCATTCTATTAGAAAAACAAAATATAGTAGAAGATAGAGCGTGAAAAGCTCTACCATAATCCATCTTTTCTTATCTCCTCTTTTCGTAATTCGATCCTTGGAAATTGTACAACTTTTCATGCTGTATCTTACGGTTTATCATATTTTAGTTTAAAAAAAAAACATATACGATAACGAGAGGGTGAAATAAGAAAAAACACTATTTTTGCACATTCGAAATTTGATGGCGATCCATTTTGAAAACAAAAACTTCAATTATAAAATAGTCAATCTTACGTTTGTATGTCTTCAGTTTTTATCTCTTCTCAAATCTACCTATAATAGATTTTGGATCTAGTCATATGTGGTTTTATAGAGAATTTCAAGCAGTATCATTTGATAAAGAACGTGTTTGAATGACACGAATAATAATGTAGAAATTCGAAAGACACTAACAGCGCAACTCTTTATGGTACACCCGTTATCTACTACATGATTTAATCTCTTATATTCACTCGTAAACTGATCGTTCATGTATAACGGAAAATTCTGATTTCCCTTGTTTTATTTGAACCTATCCTATTACTGTGACGATCTTCGATAGAAAGAACATCAATATTGGTACAATCCGACTTCATTATATTTGCTTCTATCTACATCTACAATCGTCACGCTTTAATACAAAACACGTGTTTATATACATGCACACCGGAGATAAGGAAAGAATAGGGACAAGGTGAAAAGCAATGTGCGAAGTAAGGACAAAATGTAGGGACAAAGTATGTATACATTTAACTGGGACTGTTACAATTACTTGTCTTTCTATCTAAATAAAGTAGCTCTTGTGGTTGATGAGAAAACATTTTTGGGCTTTGTTTGAAAGATTATGCATCTCTACTTCCTGTAGCGATAACATCAATCTATGACCAAGAATGTTCCACGTATATTACAGATCTATAAACAATAAAAGCTTTGTATTACATATCTTTTAGAGTGTGCTTTTGACTATGCTACATCGATAACAGTTACATGCAACTATACTGTTGAGAGCTATGGCTTATATTAGAGATAGTTGTCACTCGTTGAGCCATTTTTTTGCCGTTTGATCGTGCTGCTATTCATTCTTTATTTATCAGTTAGAATTGAATTTATTCTTCTGTTTTAGTTTTATAATACACTATTTTCTATTTTCAATATGGCTAATAACACGCATTTACAACGACAAATATATACTCTCGATGATTATATCATACTTTGGCTCGATTGCGAGGAAAATAATGCGTTTATTGATTTACAAAAAGTTTTTAATGCTACTCAAATATTTAATGAACCTGATTCTTGTATCGATTTTATCACAGATATCAAAGATCAGGCGATCTTTCTCATCCTATCAAACGTTCGTAACGATTCCTTAATACCTTTGATTCATACCATTCCTCGAATTGATTGTATTTATGTCTTTGATGATAATAAATATAAACACGAAGAATGGATGAAAACCTGGAGAAAAGTCAAAGGTGTTTTTACTTCAATCAGAGATCTTACTGATTCACTCAAACAAGATATTTCCATATATAACAAGAATTCAACATCCATCAGTATTATTTCCAAATCATCAGTTGTCGATTTAAATGAACTCGAATCTTCATTCATGTATTCACAATTATTGAAGGAAATTATTCTCAAATTACAGTACGATTCATCAGCGAAAGCAGAATTTATTAACTATCTCCGTATTAAACATATCAATAATAATGTTGGATCCCGTGATATCGATGAGTATGAACAAGATAATGATCCGCAACATTCACCGATTTGGTGGTACACGAAAATATCCTTTATTTATTCATTACTCAATCGAGCTTTAAGAATACAAGATGTGAATACTATGATTAAAATGGGTTTTTTTCTACAAAATCTTCATCAACAGATTGAAGATTTACACATTAAAAAATCAGAAAATAAATATATTACAACTGTTTATCGAGGTCAAGGTATGTCGACAATGGAATTCGAGAAAATTAAGAAAAATATTGGTGGACTCCTGGCGTTTAATAACTTCTTATCAACAACCATTGATCGACAGGTTTCTTATCTCTATGCCGATAGTTCTCGAAATAATCCTGATTTAGTCGGTATTCTCTTTGAAATGAAGATTGATCCATCGATTAAATCCGCTCCGTTTACTTCATTAGAAAAAATCAGTTATTATCCAGAAGAAAAAGAGGTTCTATTTTCAATGCATTGTGTATTTCGAATTGATGATATCCAACGTCTTGAAGATCGATTATGGAATATTAAACTCATATTGACGAGTGACACTGATGAACAACTAGCGCGCGTGACTGAACATTTACGAAAAGAGATTATAACAGATCATGGATGGCATGGATTGGGTGCTCTGATGATCACGATGGGTGAATTTGACAAAGCCGAGGAAATTTACACAGCACTAAATGAGAATGACCATCATTTACAAAAAATTGGAGTATTCGATCATCAACTTGGACACATTAAAAGTTCCAAGGGAGAAAAGATTGCTGCCATTTCATATTATAACGAAGCATTAAAACGTCAACAAAATTGCCTTCCAGCAAATGATCCAAAAATAGCAGCCATCTACATAAACATGGGCGAGACTTATACATCTGCGCAAGATTATTCATCCACACTCTCGTGTTTACAACAGGCACTTAATATTCAACAAAAAATTTTCTCGCCAAACCATCCAAATGTTGCGCTTACCTACAATAATATAGGAATGGTGTATCGTTCTATGGGAAATTATTCAAAGGCGTTGGATCACCTTAGAAAGACACTTGAAATTCAACAACAAGTGCTCCCTCCCAATGCTCCTGAATTTACTATTACTTATAATAATTTGGCGCTATTGCATGATGAATTAAGTGAGTATTCAGTTGCCTTATGGTATTATGAACAAACATTGAAAATTCAACAGCGAATTCTTCCATTCGATCATCCCGACCTGGCACGAACTTACAATAACATTGGTGGAGTATATGCATCGATTAAAGAATACAATCATGCACTATCAAATATGAAAAAAGCATTGGAAATTTTACAAAAATCGTTTCAGTGTGACCATCCTGATATGGCATCTATTCATCAAAACATTGGTAATATCCATGTGTCACTCAAAGACTATCCAGTTGCATTATTATCTTTTGAAAAAGCCCTCGAAATTCGACAGAAGATGTGTCCTCCTGATTATGTCATTCTACTCGATAGCCATAATAATATTGCCAAAATCAACTTTTTAATGGCTAATTATTCAATTGCTTTTTCGGAATATAAAAAAATCCTACAAAATATAGAACAATTTAAGATACAACACTATCCTGAATTGCCTATTGTTTATACTCAGCTGGCAACATTACACTTCATGCGTGGTCAATTAAAAGAAGCAATTGAATATGCAACGCTGGGTGTTGACATAGCCTCTCGTATACCTCAAAGAGATCCTGTTATTCTTCCTTGGTGTCAAGAATGCCTTCGATTACTTTGTGAACGCTTGTAAATAGTGACACATTGACATCACATAATTAAGTGCTCGTTTGTATTGAACTAGTCCTATAACAAAAATGTTATCGGAAAAGCTTCCTTTGGAAATACATTCCCAACTAGCATATCACTATTTAGATATGCTCTTTATGGTACCTGAGAAACTATTTTAAACATAAATAAAGAATATATTGTTTAGATTCAGCAGTAACAAGTTGTTGTCTTCCTATGACAATCAATACTCGAATCATTTCAGCTGTATACGTGCTCATCCGAGCGGATTACTGTGTCATTCTTGGTAGTGGTGCTCTATGACTAAGAATCATTTTCTGGATGCACTCAAAATTCTGGATATGTGACACTGCTGAAAACTTCATCTTGAGAAAAATCTGAAACGCAGCAAAATTTTTAAAAATATTTTCATTTTTGATATTTTGACCGATTTTGAATAATTATCGCGTATCTTTAATGCCACAAGCAACGGTACCAAAAAATTTTTCAGTTTTCGAGGACTAGACGACTTACTATAGCTCTGATTTTTATAAATTGGATAGGACACATGTATATGCACCTCTAGAAGTGAAAATCGAGAAATCACAAAAAAGTTTTCTTGGCTCGAGAAGAAGGATCCCCTGAAGCAAGGACAAAACAATCGTCGTAAGTATGCTGGGCATAATTTCTCACAAACTCACCTCATTTCCATTAAATTTCTAAAATTTCATTAAAATTTTTTTTTGAGATTCATCACGAAAAGACTAAATATTAAAATAAACTCGCTTGATTATAGTGAGAAAGAGTCTATAAATTTTTGTTCAAACTATTTCGACCATATACATTCGTAAAGCGCTTCAGTTTATTTGGAAAATGATCTCTTAGCATTGACCAAGTAAATCGCCAAGTCCAGTTTTGTGGACCGTCATTGTTCGGATCTGATGCTAAAATAAAAAAGAATGAATAATAACCATTAAGGAAATAGTAGTGCTGATATTTTGATGGCACAAATTAGACAATTAAGTTTTTAAAAGAATAATATTCATAGAGTAGGATTTTCAGATGAGCAAGAATCACTTACACAAAGAAGGATCATTCATTCTTGATTCATTATCTAAACCAAGTAAATCTTGAAATTGAATAATCGTAGTATCAGCTACTGTTTCCAATAACAATTGTATTAAAAACCAGTTAATGTGCCCATTCAAATATGATAGAACAACATCTTGATTATGTTTTTTCTCAGCAACACCAACACTAACGTCATACATTTGTGATAAACTAATATAATTCAAAAATTTTCTCTTTTCATCATCAGATGCATGATGTTTCCACCAACCAATACCCGTCAGAGTATCATGTGTACTTGTATATGCAATACAATTTTGTATATAATTATGTGGAATATGTATATTATCCGATTGATACGTAAAACCATACTGTAACATTCGCACATCAGTCAATTTGAAGCAATCACGCAATTCAGCTACTTCTTTCGTTAAATTACCGAGATCTTCAACTATAAGAGGTAAATCTGTTCCTAATGCATCAAAAACAGCATTAAAGAATTCATTTCCTCTATAGTTAAAATATACAAAGTATTGAAATAGTATTTTTTTTAATATTTATATCATATGATGCTTACGGTGCTTTTACCCATTGACCATCTTTTGGTTTCAAAGGAACATGATTCAAGACCACGAAAATGATCAATACGTACAATGTCAGCCATTTGCAGTGTTTTGTGTAAACGCTTTATCCACCAACGAAATACCGTAGGCTTTTTCAAGTTATTATTCCAATCATAAATAGGCATATTCCAGTTTTGACCTTCTCCACTACAGGCATCGGGTGGGAATCCTGAAATATTTTCGAATTTTTATCAGTCTATAAAGTTGAATCATTCAAACAAACTCAATTTCATCATCTTCATGAGCAATTCGTTTTATCTACTTTATTCACGTTATTAGCTCTGCTGATCTACTATTTTTTACGTCAATAAGGAAGAAATACAGTTTAACTATTACCTGAAACAACTGATGGTAATAATGTTTTATCATCTAATTGAAATACTTCTCTATTTGCCCATACTTCAACGGAATCGTAGTCCACATAAATAGGCATATCACCAATAATCTCTATATTAAATTTATTTGAATATGCTTTCAATTGTGACCATTGGTGATGAAATATATATTGGAAAAAATATGATATTGAATTAAATCCTTTTGCGTTTCACGTATTTGTTGCAATCCTTCTTTTTGTCGATATTTTAATTCATCTGGCCATTTTGACCATGATTGATTCTGTTGTTGCTCCTTAATTGTCATATACAATGAATAATCATCAAGCCAATAGTGTTCTGACTGAATGAATTGCTCGAATAAATCGATAGCATAGTTTTGCTGTTGTTGTTGAAAATTTTTGAAAGCTTTTTTTAAAACTTCATGTTTATATTCGATTACTTGTTTGAATTTCACGTAATTATCATTAAATTCAATTGTAGATGGTACAATTAGATCTTCTTTGGTTAATAATTGCATATCACATAATTTTTCAGGACTAATCAATAATATGTGACCAGCAAATGCTGATATACTGGAATATGGTGAACATTTTTCAGTAGGTGTTAGAGGCAAACCCACCCTCAATTTTCCAAGTTGAAGAATCTTTCGTTCAACTTTATGAAACTTTTTTGATCAAAAAATGAAAATTACATGATATTTGCTTGATAATAACTGCTTTTAATTATACAATTTTAAATGAGTTAGATGTCTAACGAAAACCCTTAAATTGAATAGTGACAATTGATTTTTTCATTGGCAATTAGCATAAATGAAATGAGTGAGACTATTGCTATATTTTTGTTAATATTAAGGATTAAGTAATAATTGTTAACTTAATTTTAAATTAAGATAAATAAATAATTCATCTTCAATGATGAGTATCAAGTACGAGAAAAATTATTTTTCTTACCTTATCAGCACTATCACATTTCAAGGCTCTCCTTCAATGCTATCTTTTGCCTTTTAAAATACTTGAGATAAAAGGTGCATGCTTCTTTTGCGCACTTTATAACTACGACGAAAACGTTAGAATCACTTTCATTTGGTATATATCATTAAAAAAGAAGGGTGAGTAAAGACAATTCATATTATAGCTCTTCGTATCAGAGAGATATGTAATTTTTTTTTCTCCTAACATCTTCATCGTCCTAAGTAGAACTGTTCGTTTCGAATTTCGTTTGTAACAACCGGAAATCCTGTATTGACCTGTAGTAATATGGAAAAAGCCAACCAAAACACACAAGAAAAATTATTAGAAGTTGATTATTTTTACTGAAAACGTGTGATTAACTATATTCGACAATTTTGATATAGAAAGTGGTAAAATCTAAGAACACCTCCAAGTTTTTCTTTTCCACAGAATAATTACTAACTACCGAGGAAACAGGCTGCATCTTTACTAGTAACAAAGATAATATTAGGCATGTGCCAATACCAAAACCTACCCTAAAACTTTTGGGTTCCTGGTTTTAGGTTGTGGTCAGTTTTCGGGATCAGGGTGAGGGTCAATTTTCGGTTTGGGGTTTTGTGTCAGTTTTGGGTTTGGTATATTTCTAGATAATATAAAACAAAATCTGCCTTCGAAAACCTTGTACGAAAGACTAATTTGTGTGAAGATTATTGTAATGAAATGATTCTTTATCATTAGGAAAAATATGAATTTCGAAATCTTTATCTGAATTCATTATGTGCTCAATAGAGTTCTATATTCGGACTGTGCCAATAAGCACTATGTTCCAACGATTTATCGTGTGCGTAATGTTTCTTTTCCTACGTGGTAACACTCCTGAGAAATTCTTATGCTTGCGTGATATTCTGAATGTGTATATGTATCGGATATCTTTATGGAATATGTATCTTTCCATCCATCGTTCTAACTACATCAAGGTCTGTCCCCCCCCCCTCACTCTCTTTTCTCTTTCCTCTTTCCTTTATCATCTACGCGTTTCGTATATAAGGCATCGTTCTATATTAGAACTGCGCAACTGATATATGGAATAGTGTTGTTTTTCAGTTCGTCTTTGTGATCACACATAAACATCGGTGGTACGTTTCATGTCTTCTTTTCTCAACTCTCCGCATTCTTTTCGATCTCAATCATGTTCTCATGCATACAACCTTGTTAAGGACAATACCAGTCCTATCATTAAGAAAAGGTCATTTCTTATGCGAAAAAATAAAAACAATATTATCTCGAGAAGTTACACTAATGGTCCTGTCAGGTACGATGATAGTAGCGACTCATCATCAGAAACAATCAATACGATACGTACGTATCGGATATCTTTATGGAATATATATCTTTCCATCCATCGTTCTAACTACATCAAAGCCTGTTCCTTACCCCACTCTCTTTCCTCTTTCCTTTATCATCTACGCGTTTCATATATAGGCATCGTTCTGTATTAGAACGCATGACTGATATACGAAATAGGGTTGTTAACATCATATATACCGAGGATAGTGGTAACGCAATTCCTTCAGTTCGTCTTTGTGATCACAAATAATAAAGAATAAAATGCTGCAGCCGTAACGTAATGTTCTATCCAATCTCTCACCACCACCTCATCTTTTTATTACGTTACACAGACCTATCATAGGATAGATGAGACCTGGCTGACTTCTGCAAATTCTGAATCCTTGAGGAATCTACGGTATCCAAAAAGTAGTAGATAATAGACAAATTATAAGATATCACAGGCATAACAAACACCTAGAAATAGCATCATAAAGTGGGACTGACATTTGAGCGGTTGTTTGAGATATACTACGATCTATCAAGTGTTTGGGATGTGTGAAATGCATAGATTCGATTTCCCATTTAGAATGGTTCTTTTCGGCTGAAATTTTCGGGAATGAATGATCCTCGTAAGATATGCTTCTGCTAAAAATTTCAACCCAGTTGCTCGTACCAAACCGCATTTCCAACTGATTCATAGGTCATTTTTGGCCTTCAGGAGAATCGATAAAACTTTGTCAAAATACAAGGTAGAGAGCTTGGGTTCGTCACAAACTAAAGTCCATGTCGGTACGCAACTTTTCATCAGACAAAATTTTAAAATTGTGTATTATTCATTTTTTAAGAGTGCTTTACTAGGTACGTCTTTAAAAAGGCATGAAAAACAGTGGTCCAGCGAAGTAAATCCCACTTTTCTCAGCCTTGAAAATCCCAAAAGAACTTTTAGAAACCGATTTTTTATTCAAATCCGGAAAAATTATTGAAATGACGTATCCTCCATATTTTTAGCGAACTTTTTACGACACATAACAAATGACCTAAACTAGCACTACCTATCTTCAATGCTGATGAAAGCGACAACGAAATTTCAATTTTTTTCAAAAAATTGACATATATAACGATTTGTTTCAAACGTTGATGTCAATTGAATAAATATCTTTGTTTTAGGAGTGATAGTAGCTATTTTGTATTTCATATTTTAATCCCACAGGAATTGCGCTGACAAGTTTTTTCACTGGGAACAGGAATTTTATAAAGCAAACCCTTCTGAAACAAACATGTTAAGACCGCACTAAGATCAATATTTTGATGAATATTGGTATTATACCTTAAAGCATTGTTAAAAAATTTGTTTTATTTCTCGTACTAGATACATATTTCCAAACTTGGA
>Ga0209960_1002696_pt1 | contig 17058 bp, 3 predicted proteins | sample ThiBiot_500_plan_2_FD_183947 | JGI IMG/M metagenome (GOLD analysis project Ga0209960, IMG submission 183947) | Wastewater bioreactor microbial communities from Cape Town, South Africa - Thiocy_expt_500_plan (SPAdes) | ecosystem: Engineered > Bioreactor > Thiocyanate-remediating >...
AAAAAATATTAATATTTTTTAGAATTTTTACTGTTAACAAGAAGTAAACCAGTAAAAATAATTTTAATTTCAGACTCTTTGCTATCCAATTAATCCAATGTGAGACCGAATAAAATCATATGATTTTTTGATAAATACCTGTAATTTTAAAGGACAACGATGTTGTCCTTTAAATCTGTTACAATTGTTATCAGATTTTATATGATTTCTATTTATACTACATAATTTTTAATTATTAAATAAAGAAAAAAAATTAATATATATAAAAGAATAGCTGAAAAAAATTCTAAAAAAATATTAATATTTTTTAGAAATTTCACTGTCAACAAGAAGTAAACCAGTAAAAATAATTTTAATTTCAGACTCTTTACTATCCAATTAATCCAATGTGAGACCAAATAAAAATCATATGATTTTTGATAAATATCTGTAATTTTAAAGGACAACATCGTTGTCCTTTAAATCTGTTACAATTGTTATCAGATTTTATATATTTTTATTTATACTACATAATTTTTAATTATTAAATAATGAAAAAAAATTAATATATATAAACAAATAACTGAAAAAAATTCTTAAAAAAAAATATTAATATTTTTGAGGAATTTCACTGTCAAGAAGAGGTAAACCAGTAAAAATCATTTTAATTTCAGACTCTTTACTATCCAATTAATCCAATGTGAGACCAAATGAAAATCATATGATTTTTGATAAATACCTGTAATTTTAAAGGACAATATCGTTGTCCTTTAAACTGTTACAATCATTATCGGTTTTTATATGATTTTTCATTTATACTACATAATTTTTAATTATTAAATAAAGAAAAAAAATTAATATATATAAACAAATAACTGAAAAAATTCTTAAAAAAATATTAATATTTTTGAGGAATTTCACTGTCAAGAAGAGGTAAACCAGTAAAAATCATTTTAATTTCAGACTCTTTACTATCCAATTAATCCAATGTGAGACCAAATGAAAATCATATGATTTTTGATAAATACCTGTAATTTTAAAGGACAATATCGTTGTCCTTTAAACTGTTACAATCATTATCGGTTTTTATATGATTTTTCATTTATACTACATAATTTTTAATTATTAAATAAAGAAAAAAAATTAATATATATAAACAAATAACTGAAAAAATTCTTAAAAAAATATTAATATTTTTGAGGAATTTCACTGTCAAGAAGAGGTAAACCAGTAAAAATCATTTTAATTTCAGACTCTTTACTATCCAATTAATCCAATGTGAGACCAAATGAAAATCATATGATTTTTGATAAATACCTGTAATTTTAAAGGACAACATCGTTGTCCTTTAAACTGTTACAATCATTATCGGTTTTTATATGATTTTTCATTTATACTACATAATTTTTAATTATTAAATAAAGAAAAAAAATTAATATATATAAACAAATAACTGAAAAATTCTTAAAAAAATATTAATATTTTTAAGGAATTTCACTGTCAGAAGAAGTAAACCAGTAAAAATAATTTTAATTTCAGACTCTTTACTATCCAATTAATCCAATATGAGACTAAATGAAAAATCATATATTTTTGATAAACATTTGTAATTTTGAAGGACAACATTGTTGTCCTTCAAATCTGTTACAATCACTATCAGATTTTATATTGTTTTCATTTAATACTACATAATTTTTAATTATTAAATAAAGAAAAAAAATTAATATATATAAACAAATAACTGAAAAATTCTTAAAAAAATATTAATATTTTTAAGGAATTTCACTGTCAGAAGAAGTAAACCAGTAAAAATAATTTTAATTTCAGACTCTTTGCTATCCAATTAATCCAATGTGAGACCAAATAAAAATCATATGAATTTTTGATAAATATCTGTAATTTTAAAGGACAACGATGTTGTCCTTTAAATCTGTTACAATTGCTATCAGATTTTATATGATTTTTATTTATACTACATAATTTTTAATTATTAAATAAAGAAAAAAAATTAATATATATATATAAACAAATAACTGAAAAAATTCTTAAAAAAATATTAATATTTTTTAGAAATTTTACTGTTAACAAGAAGTAAACCAGTAAAAATAATTTTAATTTCAGACTCTTTGCTATCCAATTAATCCAATGTGAGACCAAATAAAAATCATATGAATTTTTGATAAATATCTGTAATTTTAAAGGACAACGATGTTGTCCTTTAAATCTGTTACAATTGCTATCAGATTTTATATGATTTTTATTTATACTATATAATTTTTAATTATTAAATAAAGAAAAAAAATTAATATATATAAACAAATAACTGAAAAAATTCTTAAAAAAATATTAATATTTTTTAGAATTTTTACTGTTAACAAGAAGTAAACCAGTAAAAATAATTTTAATTTCAGACTCTTTGCTATCCAATTAATCCAATGTGAGACCGAATAAAATCATATGATTTTGATAAATACCTGTGATTTTAAAGGACAACGATGTTGTCCTTTAAATCTGTTACAATTGCTATCAGAATTTATATGTTTTTTATTTATACTACATAATTTTTAATTATTAAATAAAGAAAAAAAATTAATATATATAAGAAAATAACTGAAAAATTCTTAAAAAAAATATTAATATTTTTTAGAAATTTCACTGTCAAAAAGAAGTAAACTAGTAAATATAATTTTAATTTCAGACTCTTTGCTATCCAATTAATCTAATGTGAGACTAAATGAATTTTATATGATTTTTGATAAATACCTGTAATTTTAAAGGACAACGATGTTGTCCTTTAAATCTGTTACAATTGTTATCAGATTTTATATATTTTTATTTATACTACATAATTTTTAATTATTAAATAATGAAAAAAATTAATATATATAAACAAATAACTGAAAAAAATTCTTAAAAAAAATATTAATATTTTTGAGGAATTTCACTGTCAAGAAGAGGTAAACCAGTAAAAATCATTTTAATTTCAGACTCTTTACTATCCAATTAATCCAATGTGAGACCAAATGAAAATCATATGATTTTTGATAAATACCTGTAATTTTAAAGGACAACATCGTTGTCCTTTAAACTATTACAATCATTATCGGTTTTTATATGATTTTTCATTTATACTACATAATTTTTAATTATTAAATAAAGAAAAAAAATTAATATATATAAGAAAATAACTGAAAAATTCTTAAAAAAAATATTAATATTTTTTAGAAATTTCACTGTCAAAAAGAAGTAAACTAGTAAATATAATTTTAATTTCAGACTCTTTGCTATCCAATTAATCTAATGTGAGACTAAATGAATTTTATATGATTTTTGATAAATACCTGTAATTTTAAAGGACAACATCGTTGTCCTTTAAATTTGTTACAATCATTACCAGTTTTTATATGATTTTTATCCATACTGCATAATTTTTTAATTATTTAATAAAGAAAAAAATTAATATATATAAACAAACAACTGAAAAAAATTCTTAAAAAAATATTAATATTTTTAAGAAATTTCACTATCAACAAGAAGTAAACCAGTAAAAATAATCTTAATTTTAAATATTTCACTATCTAATTAATCTAACGTGGAATAAAAAGAAAAACATACGTTTTTTTTGTTTCTTTCTGATAATTTCAATATATTTTTATATATTAAAATAAAACATTAACTTACACATACATACTCAAATGTTTATATTTAAAATAAATATATCATGTTCAGTTCTACTTAATGTCTTTAAATATTAAATTTTTAAAGCACATATATAATGTCATAACGATTCAAAATACAACATATGTTTGAATTTTTTAACATTAATCTTCATAATAAATTATGAGTAATCAGTAATAACTCATGAATATTTTTACATCAATATTACATATACACCATCTGTCAATCATCACAAAATTTATCAATATTCACACACAATCTGAATAACAGTTATTTTTATTAATTACCATCAAATATCCAAATCTATCATATACAGTCATAAATATGAGCACTACTATTATCAAACAAGTAAGACAGAATATATCACATATTATACCGTAGAAACATTTCAAAAAAATAAAATTTGAAAAAAATTTTTTGAAATTTTTTTGCCTTAAACGATTTTTTCGATAATAAAGTTATTTGCGATATTTTAAAATCCTCAGTGATTTATAGCCCTTCCAGTTAAAAAAAAAACAAAACCCAAATAACCAGTGTCAAACCAGCGATTAAGTAGTTATGTTATATAACGAAATTATAAAGATGAAGTGTCTTGATGTTTCAACATCATCATCATATGAATTCACTAAGGGAATCCATAGCATTGTTAATGTAAATATGGATAATATTAAATATAAGTACCCTAGCATCTTTATCAACTCATTCAGAGAAGATGAAGCTGTTAGTGTATCATATTATTACAGATATCATGATTTCATTGCCGTAAACAAATCCGATAAATATTTGTCCAAAACAATGAACATGATCAAAATATACAGGGATCTTAACAGGCAATACTTGTTAAGATCACATAAAAATATAGAAAAAGTAAATGAGGAGATGAAATTGAGAAAGAATTTATCTATTGCTATTGCTATTCTCAATTCTCTCCCAATAGGACAAGAGCTTACTTACGATAATATCATTTCTGAAGCATGTAACGAGATGCTCAATGAGTTATATCTCAGAATTGAATGGGAAGAAAGTAAGCTCCTAAGTATTATTAAATGTTTCCGTTCTGGAATTACAAATGACATTAAAACATGGTCGGAAAAATATACCAAATACGAAAATGAATCACGTGAGAAGTGGTATAAATGTTTATGTTTGTCGGTTAAATCTTTGTTTAATAGACTTGCTGTATATCTTGAACAAAGTGATGCTGACAAACTTAGAAACGTAGATATGGATAAGTTATCACTCACGATTGATAATCATAAGATTTATGAAGAAGGTAAATACGACTATTTATTTAATGTTAATATTGATAAAATTACAATGGTAGATGGTTTATGGAAACTAGTTGAGGACAATAATTATATTACTACAGCACGTAAATTATTGGTCCCACAATATTTATCATTTAAGGAAATTAAACCATCACCCGATACAAATATGTCAGAAGTTAAATGTCTAAAGGAAAAAATCACACCTGTATCTCCAGCATTTAACAGTATAAATAATATCATGAGAGAGCAGGATGGTGATCATAAGAAACAATTACGATGGGAATTATTATCTAACAAATTAGAATTTGGAGTATGCAATATTAATGTGAATATATATGACGAAATTATTACAAATGAAAATAATAAGCTTGTAAACAAAAAATCAGCACGTGATACAGCAAGAAACATAAATTTCGTAAAATCTACAGCATATGATTCAATTAATGATAATAATAGTAATAATATTAATAAACAATTAACACATGATATAAATAAAAACGTAAATATTGTAAAAACTTCAGCGAATAATTTAGCTAATAATAATGATAAACAGTCTGCACGTGAAATAGCAAGGGAGAAATATTTTGCAAGAAGTTCAGCTTATGGTTCGGTTATCAGTAATAACAGTAACAATAGTAATAACGATAATTTAGTTGACGTCAAAAAATATTCTCGTGTTAAGATTAGTAGAGACCAGAAACGTGAAGACAGTATGAACAAATATTTAAAAGAATGTAGACAAGTTTACAAAATGTTACCACCTGACGAATCTGATAATTTTGTTCTTGATAAAGATGATTTGCATAAATTTGAACCTGTAACAACTAATCAATTAGAATCATATAGAATACATTTTAATTTTAATCATTATAAATATGCAAAGGGAATCTATATTCCTATTAGAGCGCATAAAACTATCAATTCAGTTTATGGTATATGTAAAAAATATGAACTAACCATCGATGAATTTATGTATCGTTTTACCAGTAAAGTTGCGAAAAATAGTGTTGGTAATAATGATTATATGTATCAACTCGTGTTCGATAAATTTAACAGAATAAATTGTGATTATGAATCTCTTCATTTATTTGATATAAAATCCCTTCACGAAGAAAAAAGAAAAAGAAAATAATGTGTTAATATGTAATCTACTTGTATTTTTGTAAATATTGTATCATTAAATTTTAATTCATAATAATCTTAATATTATACGTCTTAGTTATTTTTCTTTGTATAAAGACATAAAATACTAAATATTCATAAATATCTAATATTTTAAATAAGAGTTAGATTATCTGACTTTTTGACCAGATTAAAAAATTGTAAATAAGAGAAATTAGCGTTAAGCACCTGGAGCAAATAATTATGGGTCTGTGATCTATAATTATTCTGCATGAGTATCTGACTTTTTTATTACATTTAATATTGTAAATAAGAGTAAGGGTATCTGACTTTTTGACCATATTAAAATTGTAAATAAGAATAAGGGTATCTGATTTTTTGACCATATTTAAAATTGTAAATAAGAGTAAGAGTATCTGACTTTTTGACCATATTTAAAATTGTAAATAAGAGTAAGGGTATCTGACTTTTTGATTACATTAAAATTGCAAATAAGAATAAGGATATCTGACTTTTTGACTATATTTAAAATTGTAAATAAGAATAAGGATATCTGATTTTTTGACCACATTAAAATTATAAATATGAGCAAGGATATCTGACTTCTTTATCACATCTAAAATTATAAACATATAATACTAGCATCTATTGTGTATATAATCATTATATTGTACACAATATATTTAACTTTATGCAGTATTTTTTTGGTTTTAGACAGAATTAATTACAACTGTATATGTCCACCCATAAAGCTCACGCTTCATCTCCCACCCGCCTCTACCATCATACATTGCCAATTATACTGTCTACAAATAAAAATTATTGCATTATATTAAATATTTTGTACACAATATGATGATTATATATAATTCTTAATATAAGATTATTTTTTTGTAAACGAAGATAACCGTATATACATATAATTATGTTCGGATTTATGTGGTGTTTTTCGGTAGTAGACAACATCAATTACAATTGTATATGTCCACCCATAAACTTCACAGTTTATCCCCCACCCGCCTCTACCATCATACGCTACCAATTATGCTGTCTATAAATGAAAAACATTTACATCGTATGAACATATTTTATTCTCAACATGATTTGCGCTCGCACAAATGAAAATAAACAAAATATAATATTTCTTATTGCTTAAAGTTAACCGCGTTCTTTATTTCGAACGTTGAAGAGTATCAAATTCTTAAAAGTATAGTATCTGTCCAAATTGTTAATTTATACAAATATCAAAACTTTAGATTGTGAACTATTAGTGAACAATCATCATGATGTACAAAATATTTAGTTTTATGCAGTATTTTTTGGTGTTAGACAGAATTAATTACAACTGTATACGTCCACCCATAAAGCTCACGCTTCATCCTCCACCCACCTCTACCATCATACGTTATTAATAATGCTGTCTACAAATAAAAACATCCACATTATATAAATATATTTGTACATCACATAATTGTTGACATGCAATGTAATTCAGAGAGAATTACAAAAATAATGATAAATCCTCATAATACACAGATTTAATTAGTTCATATATACATGTGTTTATATGTAAATGAATAAACCTATCCATACATAAATAACATAGAATTATTATTATAATTTACTTTCAGTATGGAGTACACCTTGTCAACATGTAAATATTTGAATTTACACAATTGATTCATTGGTTTACGTAATGTTGGTAACAATGTGTTAAACTATACCATATGATAACCCTCCCAATAAGGGTATAGTTTATCACATTTACTGTAGAATTTTCTGAATTTTTTTGAGATTGGTCTAAAAACAGGATTTTTGACAATGTGAAGACTGTGTGGACGTGTCTCAAATATGTTCAATTTATTACTTTCTGTATATCTATACAGAAATTTTTTTTAATATTAAAAAAATTTCCGGAGTTCTGGAAATTTAAATTAAGAATTTAAATTATAATAATACACAACTGCATATGTTCATGTTAATGTAAACAATTGGAATATGTAAGTATTTTCTGTGGATTACATCAATATAATCTGGCATATTTTATTTGGGGTGTAAATATTATAAAAGGTGGACAAAAAATTGTAATATTCAATACTATATAAACATAAACATGATCAGGTATATCAGATATAATAAAAACTATTAATTTGTACATATATCAAATTATGGTAATATATGTAAAATAATCAATATAATGTACAAAGTATGTTCGGATTTATGTGGTGTTTTTAATGGTAGACAACATTAATTGTAATTGTATGTGTCCACCCATAAACTTCACAGTTTATCCCCCACCCGCCTCTACCATCATACGTTACCAATTATTTCGTCTACAAATAAAATACATACATAATATGAACACATTTGTACACAATATGATTGTTACCATAATTGCAGATAATATCAATTGTCCATGATTTGAAAATAATACATTGTTTATTATTTCATCAGATATCCTCCCTGATAAATGAATGTTACACAAAAATATGTTCAAATGTAAAGATTATCACAAATATTATGAATACTTTGTGGTCCATAAATAATATTTTGTAAAATTTATGAGACATCGCACGTGTTTAGTGAAAATATACAAATCCATACATTCTATTGATTCCTGTTCATATATAAAAGACATTTTATGTATATGTTAAAACAATATTAACAACATTTTACTTTCAACACTGTAATACACCATAATATATTACAATCATTTTTAATATATGCTGTATATAACAAATTTATATAGTGTCAATAATAACATATGATTTTATATAATGTGATGGTACTTATACAGGACAGTAATTGTAAATGTTTTTCTGGGGAATTTCCAGGAGTTTTTTTGAGATCCATCCAAAAAACTGTTTTTTTAACACTATGAAGACGGAGCGGATGTATTTAAAATATTAGATATCTTAGAGTGTTTATCATTTTAGAGAAAATATGCATATTTATACTTTCTGTATATATACAAAAAGTTTTAAAAATATCATGTGATGTAATCAGTATTATTCAGAGATGTAAATTATTTAGGTTACACTACCTTTATATTGATTGGCTTTTTTTGTGAGAGGAATTTATCAACCAAATAATAGAATAATCAATTATTTACATTATTTGAATAGAAACTAGTTATGCTGTATTATCTCAGTCTAATTATATATTCAATTAAATGAATATTTTCAAGATTAGATTAGTGTTAAATTTGATAGGTTTCTCGTGAGGGGAATCTATCAACATGTAATAGAATCAATTATTTGCTATGTCAGTAAAATTTTATTCTATTCATATTGTATTAATTCAGTCCATATCTATTTTATATATTTAAATTACTATTTTATTTATTAATATAAAAAAATAAATTAATATATATAATAAAAATAATAGGAATATTTTTGATTAAATACTACATAGACTGATCCTATACAGAGTAACTAGTATTTATTCAGAGATGTAAATATTCTTGATTAGACTATCTTCATGTTGATTGGTTTCTCTTACGAGAAACCAATCAACCAAATAATGGGATAATCAATTATTTACATCAGTTGAATAGATTTTAGTTATACTGTATAGAATCAGTCTGATTATTTGATCTTTCAAATGAATATTTTCAAGATTAGATTAGTGTTAAATTTGATAGATTCCTCGTGAGAGGAATCTATCAACATATAATAGAATCAATTATTTGCTATGTCAGTAAAATTTTATTCTATTCATATTGTATTAATTCAGTCCATATCTATTTTATATATTTAAATTACTATTTTATTTATTAATATAAAAAAATAAATTAATATATATAATAAAAATAATAGGAATATTTTTGATTAAATACTATATAAACTGATCCTATACAGGGTAACTAGTCTTTATTCAGAGATGTAAATCTTTCAGATTGGACTAGCTTCATGTTGATTGGTTTCTCGTGAGAGAAACCAATCAACCAAATAATGAAATAATCAATTATTTGAATAGAAACTAGTTATACTGTATAGAATCAGTTTGATTATTTGATCTTTCAAATGAATATTTTCAAGATTAGATTAGTGCTAAATTTGATAGATTCCTCGTGAGAGGAATCTATCAACATGTAATAGAATCAATTATTTGTTATGTCAGTAAAATTTTATTCTATTCATATTGTATTAATTCAGTCTATATCTATTTTATATATTTAAATTACTATTTTATTTATTAATATAAAAAAATAAATTAATATATATAATAAAAATAATAGGAATATTTTTGATTAAATACTACATAGACCGATCCTATACAGGGTAACTAGTCTTTATTCAGAGATGTAAATATTCTTGATTAGACTATCTTCATGTTGATTGGTTTCTCGTGAGAGAAACCAATCAACCAAATAATGGAATAATCGATTATTTACATCAGGTGAATAGATTCTAGTTATTCTGTATTGTTTCAGTCTAAATATTTATACCTCTAAATGCATATTTTCAAGATTAGATTAGTGATAAATTTGATAGATTCCTCTCACGAGGAATTTATCAACATGCAGTAGAATCAATTATTTACTATATCAGTAAATAATTGATTCTATTCATATTGTATTAATTCAGTCTATATCTATTTTATATATTTAAATTACTATTTTATTTATTAATATAAAAAAATAAATTAATATATATAATAAAAATAATAGGAATATTTTTGATTAAATACTACATAGACCGATCCTATACAGGGTAACTAGTCTTTATTCAGAGATGTAAATATTCTTGATTAGACTATCTTCATGTTGATTGGTTTCTCGTGAGAGAAACCAATCAACCAAATAATGGAATAATCGATTATTTACATCAGGTGAATAGATTCTAGTTATTCTGTATTGTTTCAGTCTAAATATTTATACCTCTAAATGCATATTTTCAAGATTAGATTAGTGTTAAATTTGATAGATTCCTCGTGAGAGGAATCTATCAACATATAATAGAATCAATTATTTGCTATGTCAGTAAAATTTTATTCTATTCATATTGTATTAATTCAGTCTATATCTATTTTATATATTTAAATTACTATTTTATTTATTAATATAAAAAAATAAATTAATATAATAAATAAAAATAATAGGAATATTTTTGATTAAACATTAGTTAGACTGATCCTATACAATGTAACTAGTCTTTATTCAGAGATGTAAATATTCTTGATTAAACTATCTTCATGTTGATTGGTTTCTCGTGAGAGAAACCAATCAACCAGATAATGGAATAATCAATTATTTACATCACTTGAATAAATTTTAGTTATACAGTATCATTCTCATTCTAATTACTTTTTCAAATATATATTTTCGCACAATATGCACAATATACCCAAATTCATACCATAACATTAAAATATATTTCATCCACATCACACTAACAAAAATTCATAATGAATCGATAATTCATTATATTATTCCAATACCACCCAGTCTTCACAATAATCAGTTAATCCATATCATTTTATCACAATACCATATCATGTTCATCATACATTAATACATTCGCAACATTTTAACCTCATCTCAATGACTATCAAAAAATTTCAAAAAAAAATAAAAAAAATTTTTTAAAAATTGAAAATTTTTTATCTTAAACATGTAATAAAATATAAAAGATATTCAATCATAATGAGCGATTTTTCATCCCATTGTGATTTAATCAAGAAAATTAATAATCACCTTGAATCAAGCGATAATGGCAGCCTCTCCTCTGAGTTGGATTCATTCATCAACGATGAATTCGACAAAGAGAGAGGCAAAATTGCCATTGAAAATGAGAGACGGATGGAGGAAGTAGACTTTCACAACCTTACTACTGCTCATAACATTAGTAAGTTGTGGGAGGTCCTCCATCCCGATACTATTATTAAACGGGGAAGGAAATCTAAAAAACCTTCCCTTATAAATGTTGCTACACTGGAGACCTTGAAGTCTTCAGTGAAGAATGTAACAACAGGATTTGAGGCTCCACCAAATCCTGTATTCAGCATCGGAGGATATGTTATTCCTGCTGACGTTACATTCAAGGGAGTGAGAAAGGGAAGAAAATCATCTTCCCTTAAAAACTACTCATTTCCTGAGCAATATAGAGCTGCCCTGAATGATGCCATCTATGATGAATTTGCATCTTCAGAGTCAGTGAAGGGAATTATCGACACCAATAATGTCGATAATAATAATATTAATGAAAATGTTGATGGAATTAGCACTTCCATCAACATGTTAGAAAACGATCAATATGATAACACCTGTTATTATATTGATCTTTATAAGAAGAAGGATGTTCAAGCATCTGATATTGAAGGGGATACTGTGTTATCCAGCAGCAAGGCCTCCGTGCCATCTATTTATAATTTAAATGTTAATAACTCTGACGATATCAAGGACAGTAAGATCAGCAGTATTAACATTGATGACATTATCACAATAGATATGAGCAGCATCAGTAGAAACGACATCAAGAACATTGTCGTCGATAACACTATCATTAATAATACCATTATCAATAATAATATTATCACCATCAACAATACATCCACTCCCACCAACAGTAAAATCAGAACCATCATTAATAACAGTAATCCCACCATCCCCATCAACACATCCACCATTAACAACATAATCACCAGCAACATCAACACAAACAATGATAATATTAATGTTAATGCTAAAACCAAGATTTGGAGAGAACCAGTAAATGTGTCGGAAGCCACTGCATATATTCCTCCAAAAGCTCCAATGTCATATACCATGCGCAAAAAGCTTTCTAAACCAGGTCCAATTGTTGAAAGAATTGACGTACATTATGCCAGATTAAGATCATCAATAACACCAATTAAATTCAATGATAATTGTAATACTGAATTACCTTTATTGGTTAATAATAGCATAAAGCTTGAATCTGGAACATTCATTTCATCATTAAATTTACCATCTGCACCAATTGAACCAGAAGAACCTGTTAAGCCAGTATACCCAACTAAATTGACCCAGTCACCCCAACTTTCATGCGTTATATCATGTGGTCCAGTATCATTCCAATCAAAACCTGTCGCAAAAGTCGGTCGTCCACTCGGTAGTCCAAATAAAACCCCAGAACAACGTGAACAAGAAAGGTTAAACAAAAGACCAAAGGGAAGACCTCGCGGGAGCAAAAATAAGAAATCTACCAACAAGACAAACGATGAGGTTATTATTTACGACAACGAGATACCATTGAGAATCAACCCAAATAGATTCGAGGTACACATGATACAGTACACTTTAGAAAATCCTCATGTATCATTTGCGGAATGGACTAATCACTCAAATATGATTATGGACAGAATCAGGGAAGAAAATAAAGTCACATTACGACAACGCCTTAATGATTGGGAAAAAAATGTCACCCGCGAAATCAATAGGATAAAGGGTAGATTATCACTTGGTAGATCTAGAAACAAGGGTAAGGGTAAGCTTATGAATGAATTAGAACCAGAAGATGAGTCAGCTAGAGAAGCATTAGGGTATAAATACGAATTGTTAGAAACTCGTAAAAATGATCCATTTTATATCAGTCTCTTAAAGCAATCATTGGGAGTTGGTTCGTCAAGAAAGTCCAGGAAATCCAGATTCGATGATATTGGCAGTTCTCGCGATAATGATAGTGATAGTAACAGTAGTAGCTTTAGTAATGGTAATATGAATAATAACATGAACAATATTAATAACAGCTTATTAGATTCAAATAATGTAGATACTTATGGTGATTTAATACAATTTACTGAATGCCTGACCCCTGAGAATAATTTCGTTGATGATTTAATTGATTTATCTAATGTGAATATTAATAATTTGTATGTAAATAATTTGTTGGAGAAGATTGTTGAACCTGATGTAATTGATAAATTGTTAAATAATGTAATTGAACATAATGATAATAAACCAGATGAATCTAAAAAATCTAATATGGAGATGGATGATACTATGAAATTATGCTTAAGCATATATCAATGTGTTTATGCCATGTACAGTGATATGAAATAATGTTGATTTCTTAATTGTCAATGATAATTATTGTATTTCTTTTTGTAAATAAACCATGAATTTAATTTTTAATCTTTAATGAATGTTCTAACATGATACTATTTTATGTTAGATATAATTTTGAATTTGTATTATCAACAAAAAATTGTTTAATGTGTATATTAAGATATTTAAAAAAACCACCACATCATGTAATAATTAACACTATTCCAATAATGTAATTTTTAGAATTTTATCAAAAATTACCACATATTGAATTATTTCACATTAAATTTTAATAAAATCAACATAAGGTTATTATGTTAAAAAATCAAGATAATAACTTCATGTTGATTTTTCTATAAAATAACTTTACATCAAATCTCCAGAAATTCTCATATGCCAATTTTCCGAAAATCCGTCTTCATCTCCATGTTAATTTTTCTATAAAAACGACCTTATATTAAATCTTTGGAAAAACAATATTATTTTAGAAAAATCATTTATGTAAATATTTCAGAAAAAATACTATATGTTACTATAATCAGTTTGATACTTGATTAACCATAATATTCGAATAATCTATACCTGAACAATCTATGTACTTACAACATTTATAAAAATTACATGTTTACAACATTCACATAATTTACAATATTTACATAACTTAAGACATTTATACAATCTACAATATTTGTAATATTCACATGGTTTACAGTAACTGTAATATTTGTGACAGTTACAGTATTTGTGATAATTATATAACTTACAATATTTGCAAAAAATTATACAGTTTATGCCGTCTGTAATATTCGCAATACATACAGTACTTAAACAATTTATAAAATCATATGTTAGTTTACACTTTAAAAATACAGACACTTATTTATATCTAGTATTTTATACGCTCATATAAAGAAAAATACTAAATCATTTGAGGATTTAATATTTTAAGAACGTTATATGTGTTTATAATATAATATTTTATAAATTTACGGAACAGATATAAAATTTTCAGAAAAATTTGAATTAAGTCCCAGGATATTCAGATAAAACAATACAACTAGTTAACAATATAATCTAATGTATTTTCATGAATGTCATGAAAATATTTTCAAACATAACATACATGATGTCAAAATGCTGAATTTTTCTGTTTTCAGAATATTGTGACATTTTGGAGGGAAATAAACAGTTATATCTGTTGTGATATATTCATGCGTAAAACTTATTATTAATATCATGATATATCATATACTTGATTAAAATATATTTATTTGAATCATATGGAGGGAAATATTTTAATAATGGAATAATATTATTATATTTTACTTTTAACACGGGAATATACCATGATGTATTGCAATCATTTTAAATAGATGTAGTATATATCAAGTTTATGTACTGTTGACAGCAACACGTGATTTTGTATAGCATGTTACCCTCATTTAAAGGGGTGTAAATTGGTGTTTTTCTGGGGGATTCCCGGGATTTTTTTTGAGAACTATCTAAAAATCGGTTTTTTGAGTATCATGAAGACGGTGTAAACGTGTCTTGAAAATGGTTTATTTTTAACTTTCTGTATATGTATACAGGAATTTTTTTAATTTTCTAAAAAAATTCTGGAAAAATTCCAGAAATTTTTTCTGATTATGGAGTTTTGAAAATAAAATATAATATAATTGACTTCTATTAAGATGGGTAAACTTTTGAGATGTATATGACATTCATTTGCGAGATTTCTTATAGAAGAAATATCATAAAATATAGTGGAGTCTGTATCTGTTTATTTTATGTGTAAGCGCATAAAATTCACAATGTTGTACATTACTTGAATAGATTTCAAATATGTCAATATAACACTATCTGTCTCTGTTATCACGTGATAAACTATCTAATTTTAATATGGAATTATACATTACAAATTATGGAAATAGTCGAGGAGTTTACGAATAAGTATCATACAGATAATATCATATGATGTAACTGATTCTATTCAGAGATATAAATTTTTTAGATTATATTAACTTCATGTTGATTGGTTTCTCTTACGAGAAACCAATCAACCAAATAGTAGAGTAATCAATTATTTACATCATCTGAATAGATTTTAGTTATACTGTATTATTACAGTCTAATTATTTATCTGTTAAAATGTATATTTTCAAGATTAGATTAGTGTTAAATTTGATAGATTCCTCGTGAGAGGAATCTATCAACATATAATAGAATCAATCATTTGCTATACAATTTAAATTTATTCTAAATGTATTGTACTAATTCAGTCTATGTCTATTTTATATATTTAAATAGTTATTTTATTTATTAATATATAAAAATAAATTAATATAATAAATAAAAATAATAGGAATATTTCCGATAAAATACTACATAGACTGATCCTATACAGGGTAACTAGTATCTATTCAGAGATGTAAATTTTCTTGATTAGACTATCTTCATGTTGATTGGTTTCTCTCACGAGAAACCAATCAACCAAATAATGGAATAATCAATTATTTACATCATCTGAATAGAGATTAGTTATACTATATTATTACAGTCTAATTATTTATCTGTTAAAATGTATATTTTCAAGATTAGATTAGTGTTAAATTTGATAGATTCCTCTCACGAGGAATCTATCAACATGTAATAGAATCAATCATTTGCTATACAATTTAAAATTCATTCTAAATGTAATGTACTAATTCAGTCTATGTCTATTTTATATATTTATATTACTATTTTATTTATTAATATATAAAAATAAATTAATATAATAAATAAAAATAATAGGAATATTTCTGATAAAATACTACATAGACTGATCCTATACAGGGTAACTAGTATCTATTCAAAGATGTAAATATTCTTGATTAGACTATCTTCATGTTGATTGGTTTCTCTCACGAGAAACCAATCAACCAAATAATGGAATAATCAATTATTTACATCATCTGAATAGAAACTAGTTACACTGTATTG
>Ga0209960_1002699_pt1 | contig 17036 bp, 16 predicted proteins | sample ThiBiot_500_plan_2_FD_183947 | JGI IMG/M metagenome (GOLD analysis project Ga0209960, IMG submission 183947) | Wastewater bioreactor microbial communities from Cape Town, South Africa - Thiocy_expt_500_plan (SPAdes) | ecosystem: Engineered > Bioreactor > Thiocyanate-remediating >...
TTTCACCACTTCAACATTTCCATGAGCACAAGATGTTAAGAAAGGTGTTTGAGTCTCATCATCTTCCTTATTCACATCCACTCTCTCATTACTTAAGAACAATTTAATAACTTCTATATTCTTTGACAAACAAGCTGTATGAAATGCTGTTCTCTCATATTTCCCTCCTCTATTCACATCAACTAATATCCTCTCATCATTTAATAATAATTTCACAACTTCAGGATGATTTTTCAAACAAGCTATATTTAATGTTGTTAAACCTAAACCATTAGGTTGATAATTAGGAACAATATGAGGATTGGTAAGTAGTTCTTGAACTCTTTCAACATTCCCATTGAAACAAGCAGAGAACAGCTCCTCTTCCATTCCCCAATTTTCACTTATATTTGATATCTGGTTTCAATATTTTATAATATTTCAACAAAAAATATCATTAAAAGTGATTGATATTATTTAGAATTGAATTACTATTCTATCAATTGATTTGATATTATGATTGTTAAATTTATGATTTCTTTATTAACAATTTTATTAAACAAACTCAATGAAATCAATTGAATGTTTAACAATAAACTCTTGTGACTTGGAACTTGAATAAGTTGAAATTATAAAACCAAGAGATTTGATTTCAAATAAATGAAAGTAGAATTAAACAAATAATGAATATCAATATAATGTCTATTATATTAGGAGACAATTGAATGAATGAATTAACAGTTTTCTTTTTAAAATTAGAATTCTATTAGATGGAAGGACTGCTCTGGTCTGCTTGTTTTAATGGAAATATTGAAGATGTTATAACCTTACTTCAAAATACAATAATTAACATTAATTAATGAGACTCTGAATACTCAAGAACAGCTTTTATATTGCTATAAAGAATATATTCAGATAGTAAAAGTTATTATTAAAGGATCATCCGTTTGAAAAGAGACCCATGAGGTCCAGAGGAATCAAACCACGCCCTTTTAGATTGCTTGTTGTAAAGGAGATATTGATACTGTAACAATATTATTAAGTTATCAAGAATTGATTTTAAACAATGCATTGAATAGTTAAACACCTTTTTTTGATTGCTTGTGAAAATAGATCTCTTGAAATTGTGCAAAGAGTTGATGTTAGTAGCAGATAAGAATGAAACAACAGCTTGTTGGATTGCTTTGTGGAAAGGATTTATTGTTACATTGAAATTGAGTTCATTCAAAAGAAAGGATAATTCAAGCCAACTGCTTTTATTCTTATTTCGAATTGGAGTCGTTGGAGCAAATATTTTATGTACTCTGGATTCCCTTTAGACCAGACCTCTGGAAAAAAATTGAGGAAGCTGGTGACTCCTCTCATCTTAAGGACCTAATTAGTTTTTTTAGCTATTATTAATGCCCCATAAGTTTTGACCCATAATCTTTGACGATTTTCATTAGAAGGCATACATGCTCCTCATAATCGCTGATATTGAAGTTGATTATTTTATTGAGTTGGTCCTCAATTTCCAAGTCTGGTAATAAGGCAAATATTGAAAACAAAATATTTGTGGCAAATTGTCGATGCTAATACAATTGAATTTAGTAGAAAACGTGAAATCTATCAATCGAAAAAAAAAAAAGAAACCGTTTATTGGCAGTGAGCCCTGGGAGTCTGTTTAGTTTTGGGAGTAAGTTAAATAATATATTTAGATTATCTTCAAATGCCCTCAAAGACATCTCATTCTTACTATGCCATTGGAGGAGTATAAGTAATGTTTCCTTGAGAGAATAAGTTGAAACTGGGTAGAGAGGTTCCTTTACTAAAGGTGAGGAAAAAAGTTTAATTGCCTCGGATTTTTGAGAGCCTTCTTCAACACCTTCATTCATAGGAAATCAAAAAATGGATCCGCAAAATTGTAACTATACTTTGGACTTTATTGTAAGTTTGGATTTCATTTTCACCTCAATTATTGAATGTTCTAAAAGATAGTTGGAGTTAATCGAGATAAAAAGAGTGTTTCATTTGCTGTACGTTCTTTTTCTTTCCCTTGATGAGTGAAATGAAATAATTTTGAATCATGTAAAAAAGAAATAAATTTGGTTCTAGAAAAAAGAAATGATTTGTTTATTTGAAGAATACAAGAGTTATTTTTTTTTTTTTTTTTTTTTTAATTTTTACTTTTTTTTTTTTTTTTTTTTTTTTTAAGTTTTACATTTTTCTTTTTTAGAAAAGTAAGAGGAGAGATCCAACAGCAATTTCATCTCCATTTGGTACATTTCCATTAAGAAAACCTGCAGTTGTTCCATCTGAATGAAATACTTTTTTACCATTCACAAAACCTATATATTTACAAAAGTATTGGATTATTAAGAGTGAAAGTAAAAAGTAAAAGAAATTAATTGAAAAAGAAAATAAAAACTCAAACCTTTTTGAGAACCATCAGCAGCATAGACCTTTGAATTGTTTACAAATCCAGCTGATTGACCATCTACTTTAAATACTTTTCCTCCATTTAGATATCCTAAGGCTTCTCCACTAGCTTGGAAAATTTTACCTCCATTTAAGAATCCTATCCTCTCTCCATTAGGTGAATGAAGGCTCATTGTCTACCAGTCTTTTTGAATTGATCTACTAAATTAGAGATAATTAGAAAGATATATTAGCTTTCTTTTTAATTTTTTTTTTGAAATTAAATATCAATATTCAAGAGTTATAGATATTATAATGTCTGATTCACTTTAAATTTATTTCTTTGTGATGTGTTGATTTCATTAATGGTTCAATTTCAATGAATAGATGTTAAACAATTGGTAGATTTTTAATTTGAGTATTTTCCTATCAATGTGCCAAAGCTTCAAAGTTTTTCATCCATAGAACACTCATATACCATTCAATTCAATTCGATTCATCCAATTTGTTTGTTGAAGTTATCTACATCTTAAGCTCCAATACACCAACTTGCAAAACTTTCTTATTATAATAAGGTAAATATAATGTTTCGAATAATATTTAAATTTGAATTTGAAAATTGTAATTTAGAGGGAAAATATCAAACATTGAATAATTGAAGAGAGAGGGTATCAAGTCACTTAATGTTATAGAAGAGCCTAAGTTCAATGTTTCATATTGTTATTATAAACCCGAGAGGAAATTCCCAAAAAGTCAATGAATAATACTAATAACAATACAATAGATGAACTTGAATTTATGTAGAAATATGAATACAATGAATTAGAATGAGTGTTAAAAGAAGTATTATTGAGGTGATATTAAGAGATGATATAAGAAAGTTGAATTGATGATATTATTGAATGTTATTTATGATTTTTTTTAAGGAGTTTTGAAAGGTTTTTTGTTACCTAATTTCTCAAATAAACAAATAGCTCGATAATCATTCGATAATCAAAATAATCAATTTGATACTATGATCAAATTTTGTGTTATCTTTTGAAAAGTGATCTAAAATATGAAATGGTAATGATAATCAAAAGATAAATGAGTTTTTTAGAAGGATTATAAGATGGGATGGATGAGAGAGAAGATTGATTTTTTTTGAAAAAAAAAAAAAAAAAAAAAAAAAAAAAAAAAAAAAAAATTTTCACTTTCTCTCAATTCAACCCATTTAATACTTCAATAACACTCTTAAAAACTCATAAAATTCACAAAACTACATCAATTTACTCTTCTCTATTCATATTTTTAACAAATTTTTCATAAAATTATAATAGAGAGGTCATGTTTTGGGTGTTTCGACGGCTGAATTCGAGTGGACTTCAAGCCCAAGTTCAAGCGGCCACGCTGAAGCCTGTTGGAGATAAGCCAGCACTTATTGGAGCTTTGAAGAAGTCATTTGAGAGAGGAGATTTGAAAGGAAGTGAAGAGATATTAGAACATGTTTCACAAACATTGAAAAGTGAACCAGAGGAAGCGAATCCAGTTGTGTTATCAATGGCTTTGAGTTTTTTGGCAAGGTTGAAACAGAAACCAGGTATTAAAATTGAAAGATTTATTAATTGATTGAAAGTTTTTTGATTCTATTCTGATTTTAAGTTTGATTTTATTTTTCAATTTATTTTATATTCTATTACATTCATTCGTATTGTTTCTTTTTTTTTATTTCCAAGATCCTTAAATTTAATTAAAGAATTTGTGTTAGTTGATTGTATTAATTGATTTCGATTTCGATTTCAATTCCAATTTATTAGATTCAAATTGAAGTCAAATTTGTTTGAACTAAAAAATTTGGCAATCAATTTGGATTTTTTTTGATTCAATGAAATGAAATGAAATGAAATGGAAAATTGGATTTTTTATTGTTCGGTGTCAAATTAGAATTGATTTTATTTTAAATTTTCTTTTTTAATCAAAATTATTATTTTTCAATCATCATTCAAAAATTTCAAATTATTACAAAAATTATATTCAGAAATAAAAAAAAAAAAAAAATAGAATTTAGACATATTGAATTTTCTCAAGATGTAAGATTTCAAGAATTATGTTCACTTTTCAATCAATCAATTTCAACTATGAATCCACAAAGTTTATCATCAACTGCAAGAGCATATTCTGTATTAAAACCTAAGGATATGGCACAAATTCTTATGAATTTAGGAGATGAATTAGAAAAACAACTTTCAATTTCAAAAGATAACTTTACACCTTTTTATATTTTTAATATCGTTTCTGCATTTGCAGAAGCTGAAGTTTCTCATCCAAAATTAATGGAGCAAATTTCATTGTATATAATAGAAAGACATGAAGAGTTTGAAGACGTTTTATTAATGAAACTTCTCTCTTCTTTAGCTCAATTACAAGTTCATAATAAACAAGTCTTTGAGACCTTATTAGAATCAATAGGAAAGAATTTAGGAGTTGTTAGAATTAATGATCTTAGTCGATTAGTTTGGATCTGTAATAGAATGGAAATTTTCCCAAAATCCTTAGTTACTCAACTTTCAGATATTTATCAACAAAATTACAAAACTATGAAAACTTCAGATATTGCAAATATGATCTGGGCATTAGGAAAAAATAACAAATTGACTCCAAAAATCGTTAATATGACTTTAAAATTATCAAAAAAACAAATATTTGAGTTAAATCCTCATGATCTAGCCCTCTTTTTATATGGACTTGCTCATTTTAATCACAAATCTAGAGGCAAGAACTTTGAGACCTTTTTTGAGAATATGGAATCAGCTTCAATTTTATCAATGGATAAGTTTAAACCTCATGATCTCTCTCTAACAGCTTGGGCATTCACAAAATTGGAAGTACCTGCACCAATTCTTTATCAAAAGATTTCCAAAAGAGCCTCACAACTTATTCATGGTTTTTCTCCAATTGGAATTCAACAATTAACTTATGCATTCTCATTGGGAAGTGTTAAAGATGAAAAATTTTTTCAATTAATTGGAGATCATACGGTGAAACTTATGAATCAATTTACACCAGCTAACCTTGGTTCTATTTGTTGGAGTTTTGCAATTTCTAATGTTCACCATAAAAAACTATTTGCATTGATTGCAAAAGATATTTTAACGTCCCCTCCTAAAGCTATAAGACCTGAAACCCTTGCAACATTTAGTTGGAGTTTTGCTTTATTGAGGTTAAGAAATGAACAATTATTTGCAAAAATCTCAGAGATTGCTCTTGATATGTTTGATGAAATTAAGTTAAAAGGAATTTCAAAAATTGCAAGATCTTTTGCAACATTAGATATTCAATCCCCTCAACTTTTTGATGCAATTACAAATTATGTTGAAAAAAATATTGACTCTCTAAACTCTCAAGATTTAGCTGATCTTTGTTTCTCATATGCTCGTTTAAATATTCCATTTCCAACATTATTCAATAGAGTTCAAGATCTCTTCCTTCAACAAGAAGAACAAAAAAATATGTACTTTACAGTGTATCAATTATCTTTAATATTATGGGCATTTTCTAAACAAGGAAAAATGGATAAACAATTATTATCAGAAATATCAAAAACATGTTTAGATAGGATTGAAGGATTAAAAGGATATGAAATTTCTATTTTCTTTTCTGGTTTTTCAACTCTTAATATTCGTCCATTAGATTTATTCTCTCAACTTCAACAAAGTAAAAAAAAAAATATTTTATTTTATTTTATTTTATTTTATTTTATTTTATTAAAAAATTAAACTTTTTTTTTTTCTCATTCATATTAGAGGAAAAATTTGTCTTTGAACAACTTTCAGAATTAAAACCATCACAAATTGCTCACTTTGCTGATAACTTTGCTCAATTAAGGATAAAATCTACAACTTTATTTGCAGAAATTTCCAAGATTGTAGGAAAAAATATTTCTCAATTCACAGCTTCAAATTTAGTTTTATTATTACAATCTTTTGTACTCACAAATAATCTTGAATACCCTTTAATGTTTGCATGTGCATACCAACTCACCGAAAATTTACATCAACTAAGTGATTCTGAATTGATTAGCTTATTTTATTCTCTATCCTTTTTTGGACAAGTTCCAACAGATTTTCTCTCTTCAATTACTTTACTTCTTAATACAATTGATGTTTCCTCCCTTTCAAATTCCGAACAAGAAAAATTATGTCTTGCTTACCTCCAACATGGATTATTGAATCATTCATTTGTAGAAAATCCTCTCTCTAGTTCAGCTTTAGAAATTTGTCGTGATTCAATGAAAGAGAATTCAAAAAAGAGACAATCGGATCTCCAATTAGAATCTTATACATCAGGTTTTTTTTTTTTTTTTTTTTCTCATTCCCAAGAGAATTCTTAATTTTTTTTCATTATTTTTATATCTATTCTTTATCATTATCTTTTTATTGTCATCTTTCTCTCATTTTCTTTTTTCTTTTTTAAAAAAAATGTTTTTTAATAAATCCCTCTCTTTTCTCCTCTTCTCCTTCTTCTCCTTGTTCTCCGTCATCTCCTTCATTTTTTCATTTTCATTTTTTTCAAAAAAAAATAAAATAAAAATCATTCTAGGATTCCAAACTGATGAAGGAATTATAATAGACTTAGCAAATAAAGAAACAAAAGAAGCAATTTTGTTTGTGGATAGCGAAGATTATATTTTCAATTTAAATACAGGAAAGGAGGAAGAGGTGGCTCATCTTCGATTAAAACAGCAATTATTAGAAACTACAGGTTGGAAAACGGCTTTAAAAAGAATTTCATCCGAGAATGTTTCATGAAACCTTTGTCCTCATATTTTTAAAATTATATTTTTTTTAAATCAAGTTTGAGATAATCCCACAAGAATCATCAGGAACACAAATAGTTGTTTTTTCTTTTTTTTTCCTTTTCTTATATATAGAATGAATGTGAGATACAATAATTTTTTTTAATAGAAACCAAAAATAAATCATTTCAGTTGTATTTTTTCAGCATCATCCATTCCTTCATATTTTTTTTTTATATTTTTATATTTTTGATATATTTTTTTTATAAAATTTATTATTGGAATTATTACTATCTTTTGTTTTTTATTAATCAAAAGTCAACTCAACCTTTCGAAATTGCTGTGGAATCTCATCCAGAACGACGTCACCCAAATATTTGTAAATTGAACTTATTTTTGGTTTATTTTTGTTTTTTCTTTTGTTGTTTTTTTATTATATATCCTCTCCAAGCGAACAAACTCAAAGCTCCCTAAAGGTATATCAAATACATACCCATTAGATAGCAATCAAATACCAAATATAAAAATATCACAAAAAGATAAAAAGATAAAAATAAAAAAAAAAATTTGATGAAGAAGAACTTTTGAAAACTTTCCAACAAACAGAAAAAAAATGATTTCTTTTTTTCTTTTTTTTTTTTCTACAATCAAAAAAATCACATAGATGAGAATGATTTATTATTATGAAATTTTTTTTATTTATTATTATTACAAAGATATAAAGTATAAGTTGAATAAGAAATAAGATGTTAAATTTTTTTTTTAAAAAAAGTTTTTTTTTATAAAAAAATGAAACATGACTCAAAAAAATTTCAAAAAAAAAAAAAAAAATTTTTTTTTTTGAGATCGTTCCAAAAAAGGCAAAAAAGCGATTCTTTATTCATTTTTCACTTTTTATAAAAAAACCTTTAAAACCTTTGTCTTTCCCTTCCCAATTTCTCTTTCTATATTCCACAAATTATCATTCTACATTTACTATTGTATACTCTGAACATTTTGCTTTCGAATCATATCATTTTTTGAGAATAAAAATTGGAAAATAGGTGAGTTTATTGGAGAGGAATTTTCAAAGTTGAACCTTTTTTGTTGAAGAAGAAGAGAAGAGGGGGTTGTTTTAAGTGAGTTAACTGTGAAGTAGTGAAGATATTGGTATTTAAGAAAAACTTTAAGAAGAAGAAGAAGAGAAAGTAAGTTTCTTTATTTCATATTTTATATTTGATTGTCTTTAGTTTTTTTAGTTTTAATTTTACTTTTGTTTTCAATAATTTTTTGATTCATAACATAACTTGAAAATCTCATAAAATTGAAATTTTGATATCAATTTGTTAATACCAAATTCTATTCATTATTTATAAAACCTAATTCATTAAATATCTATAGTAATATTTGTTTATAATCAATTCAAAAAGTGTTTTTTTCTTTTTCTTCCATATATTTCAAATTTGAGAGTTGATATTAGCCGTTTTAGAAATATTAAGAATATAATTTTAAATATTAAAAGTTTAAAATTCATTTTTAGGTCGCTTTCCATTTTACCTGTTGAATCTTATTGATATTTTGTTGTTGTTATTCTTTTAGTTGGAGAGAGAAAATCACAAAATGCGGTATTAAAATGATGGAAAGCGAAATTAATATACCTTTAACTAGTTCAGAATATCAACAAGCAATTGAAAGATTAAAAGAAGCAAGAAAGAAAAGTAAAGCAAAGAGGGCTCATAGTGGACCTCCAGCAATAATATTAAATGATACAGGAGATGATGAAGGAGTTGATGTCTCTGATTCAGTGTTAATATCACCTTCAATCGCAATTTCACCAACTTCTAAAACCCCTCTATCAGAAAAGAAAAAAAAGACTCTCTCAAAGAAAGATGAACCAGGACATTTATCAAGACATTCAAGTGAAATTCATAGTGATTCAAGTGAAACCAGAAGAAGAAGGAGTAAAGATAAAGAGAGTGAACTTGATCAAGAAGAAAGTTTTGAGAAAGAAGGAGAGAAGAAAAAGGAAAAAGATGATAAGAAATTGAAAAGTAAAGAGAAATCTCAAACGAGCCCTGATATGGGACTATCAACTCGAAAGATTGTTAAAAGTCAATCAAAAGAGATTGAAAATGAGAAAGAGAAAGAAAGTTCATCTAAGAAGAAGGAAAAGAAATCAAAAATTAGAAATGGAAGTGAAGGAAGTGAAGAGAATGAAGAAGCTGAAGGTGAAGGTGAAGGAGAAGAGCATCAAATTGGTAAGGATCATCATACTGGAATGAGTGATGATGCTGAAATCCTTAAAGAAATTGAAAGAAGAAAGCAAAGAACCAATTCAGAATTATATGAGCCATCAAAAATAAAAAGACATCAAAAACCCATTGTATTTACTGCTAAAGCTATTTCACCATATACACAAAGGTATATTTTATTCATTAAACATTTATTTCGTTCCATTTTGATTTCTTTTTTTTTAAAAAAAAAATTAATATCAAATTATTAATTAGGAGAAGGAAATCTCTTCCAACTTTTACAAGAAGAAGAACATCTTCACTTGAAAATTCACCTTCAAGAATCAAAGAACCTGATACAAGGTATGATTGTTATGATTAATATTACTTTCATGATTTTAAAATTTCATTTTATTTTATTTTCTAATTATTCTTTGAAAAAAAAAATTGAAAAGGAATCAAAAGCGTCGCTCAACATCATTAACATACTTAGGAGATGATGAAGGATTATGTGATGAAAAATTTTCTTCGAGTGAAACAAGAGAAGATAAAATGAATAAGTTATGTCAATTACTAGTTCAAGCAGATAGAAGTATTTTAGCTCATTTTCTTGATGAAGCAAGAGGAGATGTTGAACTTGCTTTAGATCTTTATTTACAAAAATCATTATTCACTGAATCATGTTAGAAATTTTCTTTTTTTTTTATTTTGTAATGCTTCGAATTATTGAAATAATTTTAATTTTTAATTTTTAATTTTAATTTTAATAGCTGATGGTACGATTAGAAGGCAACATTCAGAAGAAGAAGCAGAAGGCGTATGAATTTTATTCATTTTTCTATGTTAATCCAATTACTAATGAATTTTTCTTTTCATTTCTAAAGTCGTCACAAGGAAAAAAATCAAGATTACAAAGAATATTTACTGGTTTATCACCAACAAAAACTTGGAAATATTTTTTTGAAAGAGAAGACAAAGACAAAGAAAAGCATGCTAATGATGAACTCGTAATTTTTTCTTTTTTTTTTTTGAAAAATAAATTTACTTCTTTACAAATAATTTAAGCATAATAATTTTGATGTAAAATAGTCAAGTAGACCTCGTGATACAAATATTGAAGATTTATTAAAGTTATTAGATCAAGGAAATGAAAAGATTCATGGACCAGATAGTAATTTTTGTTTTATTTCAAACCATATTGTTCACAAATTAAAAATAAAAAAAATTTTTCATTGATCTATAGATAATCTGAATGAAATTCGAACAAAAAATGTTCCACAAACAAGAGCAAGACATAACGCTTGGCTTCTTGATCCACATCCATACTCAGAAAGTAAAACTAGGTTCATTTCTTTTCTTTTTTGTTGAAAATGAAAACACAATTCAAATTTTTTTTTGAATTCTTATTCTCATTCTTATTTTTTTTTTTTCAATATATAGATCACCTACATCACATATGAGAAGATCATTAGAAACATTAACACTCCATGAAAGAAAATTTGATTGTGATACTTCTCCAACTCATGATCTTGAAAAGGCAACTATTTTTCATCCAGATAGGAAGAAGTTTCATTACTCTTCAGAATTAAATGTGAACTCAGATATTGACTTGAATTATAATCCTCCAACAATTTCAATTTTAAAGGATTACTTTCAGAAACTTTATTGCTCCGAAGATCTTACAAAATATTATTCATCCAAAAGATTTTTTTATATTATGGAATTAATGACAACTGAATATGTTTATATTCAAGTTTTACAAATTATTGCAAATGTAATTTTTTTTTTCTTTTTCAAAAAAGAAATTCCTTTTTGTTCCTCAAACCAATTCTATTTTGCTTTTTTTTTAAAAAAAAAGGTATTTATTAAGCCATTGTACTATAGTCTATTATTGAAAAACCCATTAATTTCACTTTATGAAATTCAAGCCATATTTTCAACTCTAATTGATATTCCACAATATCATCTCATTTTCGAATATCATTTACAAAAACGATTACTTGATTGGGATGATTCTACTTTGGTTGGAGATTTAATCAATGATCATGTAATTTTTTTCTTTCTTTCTTTCTGATTTTTTACTTTCTTTAAATTATAACAAAGATTATAATACAAACCATATATTTTTTTTAGGTCAATCGGTTGACACCTTATAAAGATTTTGCTTCCAATTCAAGTGCTTCAAGGAATATGGAATTAAAATGTATACTTCAAAATAGAAACTTTGAACAATATTTGGAGGTTTGAATTTTATTTTATTATATTTTAATCATTTTTATTTCTAATTATTGAATTATTGAATTATTGAATCATTTTTTCTTTTTTTTTTTTTTTACTTCTATAGGATTTATTCACAGATCCTCAATGTAATAATACTTCCCTAAGAGAATTTCTTGATTACCCTCTCCAAAGAATTCCAAGATATAAGATGTTAATCAAAGATATCCTTGCCGAAACTGATATTTTTCATGGAGATTATCAAAAAATTGCAGCAGCTTATAACAAAATTAAAATTTTGGATGAACAAATTCATATTATTAAAAATAAGCAAGAATCAATCAAGAAACTTGCTCATACTCTCCAAAATATTAGTGATTGTCCAGTAATTTTTCTTTTCTTTTCTTTTCTTTTCTTTTCTTTTTTTTTTTTTGACAATTTATAAAAAAAATTATCTAATTTCAAATAAATATTACCAGCCTGTAATTATATCTCCTTCAAGAATTGTAATAGATGAAATTATTGCTCAAGAAGCTTCAAGTGGGCTTAACAAAAAAATTGTAAAATTTGTATTATTTCAAGATTCGCTATTGATGGCATCAAGGATTATTCCAACAAAAAAATCTGCTCTTCCAAATTCAAAAAGTAATCTAGAAGATGGATTTAGATTTGATATGTTAATTAGACATGATAATCTATTTATTATGGAAAATCAAGGTATTTTTTTTCATTTTTTTTTTTTTTTTGTTTTTCAACTTTCAAAATTTTATAATCATTTAAATTAAATTTTATGAACCATCTGAATTTAGGTTTACATGAAACATTTTTTCATCTGTGGTTAGTTGATGCTGCATATATATTTCAAGCTCCAAGTCTTGAAGATAAAATGAGATGGCTTCAAAATTTAAGAAATACAATTTCATTCATTGCTCTTCAAAAAGATACTCGTAATAATTTTTTTTTTTTTTTTCTGCTTAAAGATTTTTTTTTCATCTTTAATTTCTTTTTAATAAATAAATAAACATTAGAAACTAAACTTAATCGTCATTTAACACTTTCAAATCGTTCTCGTAGTCTTTCTTTTAGAAAGAAAAGATCAGTTTCTCTCAATTCAACACAAGCAAGAATGAATATCTTTCATCTTACAGAAAGTAAAGCTAATCTAAGTAAAGATGATAGATTTGAATATATATTACGAGATCCTATTGGATTATCAAAATTTACTGCATTTTTACAAAGGTATTTTTTTAAAAAGGAATAAATGAAAATTTTTTAAAAAGAAACAAAATCAAAGAACAAATAAATTAAATAAAATAAATAAATAAAAATTAGTGAATTTTCGGATGAAAACATAGAGTTTTGGTTAGAATGTGAAAGATTTAAAATTGTAGATGATGAACAGTTTTTAATTAGAGCCAAACAAATTTTTGCAAAATATATTGTTCCTGGAGCACCAAAAGAAGTAAATTTAAAAGTAAGATTACATTTCTTTCTAATCCCAGTTTCAAACCAAATAAAAATAAAATTTCAAAATAAATAAATAAAAATAGCACAAATCAAAAGAAGGACTCGTTGAAAAACTGGAAAAAATTGAGAGACAAGAAATTCAAGAATATGATAAAAATTTATTTTCAGAAGCACAACTTGATATCTATGAATTGATGTTTACGGATTCCTTTCCAAGATTTTTGAAATCAGATTATTATGTAGAATACACCCAATCATGATTTGTTTTTTGTTTTTTCTGTTGTCATTATTGTTTATTTGTTCATAACCTTTTTGAATGTAATTTTTGAAAATAAAACAAAAAGAAATTTGTTTTCTCTTTAATCTTCAATCTTTAATTTTTAATTTTTTAGAAAAATAAAAATAAAAAAAAACAAATAAAATAAAAAAACCATTCTAATTTTTAAATAATCAAACAATTTTTCTTTGGTTTCAATTTTACATTCAAAGCTTCTCTTGTTGCAGCTTCAAAGACTTCCCTCACTCCTTGATTTTTCAATGCAGAGCATTCCAGATGTTTCTTTGCATTGATCTCTTTTGCAATTTTCTCTCCATCTTCATAAGTAACCCATTCTTTCTTCACTTTTTCACGTCTCACAACATCCAATCCATCATCCTCAGGTTCCTCTTCTGTCTCCCTTAAATCAATTTTACATCCAATCAACATAATTGGTAAATGTGGGCAAAAATGTCCAACTTCAGGAGCCCATTTTGAAGCAACATTTTGAAGTGATGCCTTTGAATCCGCAGAGTAACAAATCAACACAATATGAGCATTTGGATATGATAAAGGACGTAAACGATCATACTCTTCTTGTCCAGCTGTATCCCAAATTGCAAGTTCAATCTTCTCTCCATCAATTTCAATATCATTCACATAGTTTTCAAATACAGTGGGCACATAAACTGAAGGAAATTCACCTTTTCCAAACACAATTAATAATGATGTCTTTCCACAACCTCCATCACCAACTACCACTAACTTCCGTCGAATATCTCGGCTCATATCTCTTCTCTTATTAAAAACAAACTAAATCACTTCTTTATAAAATCAAAAATATCAATATTCCTCTTTCACTAATTCATTTATTAATTTCATTCAATTATTGTTTTTAATAATTAAGAAAAATATAAAATATAATAAAAGTAAAAATACCTTGAGAGTTATTGAACTTATTAGGTTATATATTCCAGTCTAACAGCGTTTCAATTGAAATAAGAGTTATCTATTTGAAAAATTATTGTTATTATTACCAAAACTTTTATTTTTTCAAAATTGTTTTAATCATTTTTGAACTTTATAATTCTCTTTGAACTCTCAAAATTGTTAATATTCTATTAGCAATTGCTAATGTTTTAATTGATGATAATTGATTGATTCAATGATATTGTTTAACTAATGATTTTTTCAATGATTGTTCCAAAAGATTTAACGCTTTTTTCAATTATGATAATTCATCATCCATGTTATCAATCCAATCCATTTGATATGATCAAATGTTATTTTGTAATTCTTGTAAATAATTAATCATCACAATATTGTAATATTGTATTGTATAAGATGATAAGTTTCAAATTATTATGATATTAATTGTTTGAAACAAAATAATTCAAAAAAAATCATTCAAAAATCATTAAAAAAATTCAATTCTTGTATTTTTTTTTTTTTTTTTCTAATAAACTTTAAGTTTTAAAACTAAAAGTTTATAATTTGATCAACTGTTTGGAGTTGTAATACAACCTCCTAATGTCTTTCTTATATTTCAGTAATTTTCTAATTCAACGGTAATTCGGAGTTAGTTGGGAAAGAAAAATTAAAAATAAATTATAAAACCCGATTTTTTTTTTTTTTTTTTTTTCTGAAACGAGTTTTTTGCAAATTCCTTTCACTATAATCATAACCTTTCTTCTTCTTTCTTTCATAATCAACTGTATTCTTCAATTCTTCTTTTCAATCTTTTAAGTAACTATTTTGTTTTATTTTGTTTTGATTTTTTTTTAAAAAAAAGAGAAATAATGAAGATTTTCAATTCAAAAAATTCAATTCTTGGGGTCAATTTCTTTCCCCTGAAATTCAAACCTTTGAAAAAAAAATTAAAAATTAATTATTGATATTCACCGAAAGAAAAAATTGACTTACCAAAGACCTTATTCATGAAGATGCATCTAAACTTGATTCCATAATACAAATCTAAATGAAAATAAAATCTCAAAGAAAATTTTTTTTTAAAAAAAATCTTGGCTTCTTTCTTTCTTTCTTTCTTCTTTCTTTAATTAATTAACTCAACAAAGTAACAAGTTCTTTTGTGTGTTTTGCAATATCAAATGTCAATGAAGCGATTGCTTGATTTGTGGGTCGATTTTGTGGGTTGTTTCGATTTAAAATTTCTCTGGTATTTAACAATTTTGTAATTCCTTCTGCAAGATTTCTTGAAAGGACATCAGCTCTTTCCTTGTTTCCAAAATTTGGATTTTTCAAAATTGCATGAGAGGAAACATTTTTAAGAAGTGTTACACCAGAAATCAATGAATCCAGTGAAGTAACAAGTGCCTTTTTTTTGGTTTGTTGTTTTTAGAATGATTTATTTATTTAAGAATGGAAAAAAAGAAAGAAAGAAAGAAAAAAAAAAAACATGTGGTCCTGAAGAAGGGTTTTTCAGAATTAACAAAAGATTATGAATAGATTGGACAATAATATTTGTTTGTTTCTCCAAGAACCCTGGTAAATCTTCAACCTCATATTCCTAATAGTTATTAAAGTTTAAAAAAAAGAAAAAAAACATTGAATAAGGGATAAATAAAATAAAAAAATAAAAATAAAACCTTGTTCTCAGAACCTGCAGTTGAATTTGCAATTCCTCCTAACAAACGAACAACAACATTAGATAATGAAGATGCTAAATTTTGAATTTTATTAATTGCTTCTATTTGAGTTCCTTCAAATTTTCCACTTGCATGAGCTATTAAAAAAAAAATTTTTAGTTTTTTTTCTTTGAATCAATTTTAAAAAATGAAATTAAAATTTTTACCTTTTGCAACCATGACTAATGAGGTTAATTTGTCAGAAATATCGTTTTGTAAACTGTCTAATTTCTCTTTTTGTTCTTGAGAAAGATTATTTTGATTTGTCATGATTTTTTCATATTCTTCAGCATCATCAAGATGTTTACGAACAGTCATAACAATTGATTTCATTGCTCCTAATATTTTTGGAGCAGAATTTTCTTCAGAAGCAATTAATAATTCTTTAATTCCTTTTGCAAGATCAGCCATTGTTTCACCATCATTAAAAACTACTTCCTAAAAAAAAAAAGAAAAGAAAAATTTTTATTTTTTCCAAGTCAAATTTTGAATTTAAAATAGAAAAGTTACTTCAGTGACAGAAACAATAAATGTACTTGGTTGACGAGTTAAAGTTTGGCGATGTTTAACCTCTTGAGAGACAAGTAATTGATCCTTTTTTTTTTTTTTTGGTGAATTTTTGTTGGAGAAATTTCAAAAAAAAAAAAAAAAGAAAAGAAAAGAAAGAAAAATTACTTGAAGAGATTTAACTCTTTCCCTAAGACCTCTAACATCTTCTTTGAATGAGATATTCTCAACTTGAATTTCGTTTCTATCCATTTCAATAGCATTTTTTTCATCAAGTAAATCACGATATTCTTTTGTCTTTTTTTTTTTTTTTTTTTTTTTTTTTTTTTGGTTAATAATTCAAATAGGAAATGAGGGTTCAGGAAAAAGATTTACTTTAATTGCTAAATCAGCTTCTTTAAGTCTTAATCTTTCTGTTATATCATCAAGTAAGGTTTTCACCTTTGATGACATTTCTTGGTTTTCAGCTTCAAGTAAATTCATTTTGCTTTTCATTTGAAGACTAGTTTCTTTTTCTTCTTCCAATTGAGCACTCAAATTTCGGATTTTTTCTTCACCTTGACGAACATTAAGCTAATATTCAA
>Ga0209960_1002701_pt1 | contig 17019 bp, 20 predicted proteins | sample ThiBiot_500_plan_2_FD_183947 | JGI IMG/M metagenome (GOLD analysis project Ga0209960, IMG submission 183947) | Wastewater bioreactor microbial communities from Cape Town, South Africa - Thiocy_expt_500_plan (SPAdes) | ecosystem: Engineered > Bioreactor > Thiocyanate-remediating >...
TTTTTTTTTTTTCTGACTTGTTCGCTCCACATCAACATCAACTAATAGCTAACAACAAATTGATTCTTGTTTTTCTGGTTTGATTCTTATATTTCCGTTTGTTGATTTTAAAATTCCTCAGACTTGAAAAAACAAAAAAAAACAAAAAACAAAAATTTGAATAATTCACTTTAGAAAAACAAAAACTTTGAAAGTAAAATCAATAATTATTTTCAAGTGAGTGACTTCAAAATTACACCCTTTTGCTGTATTTCTTTAATTCTTTCTTTACTTTCTTTTTGTTTTTGTCAATGAATCAATCACTAAACAAATAAAAATAAAACAATTAGGAAACAATCTTTCATTCCATTTCATTTTTGGAGGATATCAAAAACAAAAGAACAAGAGCTGATCTACATTTGAATCAACATCAAACAATAATAGAAATCAACAAATTGGACGATATGCCAAATTCATCAATAAATGAAGGTGAAGGAATTGGAGTCAATAAAGCTAATAAATATGGGGAAACAGCTTTTTGGATTGCTTGTAAAAGTGGAGAAATTGAAATTGTAGAAGTATTATTAAATAATGAAAAGGTTGATGTCAATAAAGTGGATCGAGATGGGATGACACCCTTTTGTATTGCTTGCCAAGAAGGACATCTTGAAGTAGTAAAGTTATTATTGAATGATATGAGAGTTGATATCAATAGACAGAGTAATGATGGAGAAACACCTTTAAGTATTTCTTGTCAAAATGGATATCTTCAAATTGTAGAAACTCTATTAGCAAATAGAAGAGAAGTGAATTTAACAACAAAAAATTTGGAAGGAAAAAATGTAATTGATATTGCGAGAGATGCGGAGAACACTCAAATCGTTGAATTATTAGAATCTTTTGAATGTAATCCTAATGAAATAAGGACAAAATTAAGAAGTCAATTAGGTAAAATTTTGTTGTTTATTTATTGAATCAATTATTGATTTTTCCATTCAAATTTTTTGCTGTATTATAAATCTAGATGCTAATAATAAACAAAGTTTACAAGGAAAGAAGAATTTAAAAGAAGAATCAAAAAGTATTCAATTTTTACTTTTCTTTTCTTATTTATTTAAAATCCAAAAAATAAAAATCAAACCAAAGGATCAACATACAAACTCGAATACAATAACAATCTGTTCAAACTGAAAACATCATCCACTCAAACATTCTCAGAACTTGAAAGTGCAATTAAATCAAAAATCAGACTTGAAGAAGAAGTTCCAATATTTTTACATTACAAAGAGAATGAATTATTGTATGTTTTAAATGATATGGAAGATTTGGAAGATTTAAAAGAAGGAATGACAATCATTGTTTCTCGTCCAGATTAATCATCACTATCAAAAAGGAATTATAATTATATTATTAATTATTATTAATTATTAATATTGTAATAATAAATAACTGAATCAATCAATCAATAAATTGTTAGTTGAATCTAAGAAAGAATTAAAACTAAGAAAGAATTGATTGATGGTTAATTGCATCATTTACAATTAATTTTCAACAATCTTCAGAAGGTCGATAGATAGATGGAAGCTGAACTTCGCTCTGCTTGCGAGAGAGGCAAAGAAAAGAAAGTTAGAAAGCTACTTACTAACTCAACTATTAATCTCAATTGTAGAAGTCGTAATCTCAAGTTAACACCTCTTCATCTTGCTTGTGAGAAACAACATCCCAACATTATACAGTTATTATTAAATGATAAACGAGTTGATGTGAATCAAGCGGATCGAGATGGAATAACACCCTTTTACCTTGCCTGTGCACAAAACTCTTCTCCAGCTGTGAAACTGTTACTAAAAGATACAAGAGTTGATGTGAATAAGTCACAGAATGATGGAACAACACCCTTGATATATGCTATTGAAAATGAATATATTGAAATTGTGGAGCTGTTGTTAAAGGATCAGAGAGTTGATGTTAATAAAGCAGATAAGAATAGAGCAACACCTCTTATTGTTGCTGGTGAGAAAGGATACCTTAGAGTCGTTAAATTGTTATTAATGGATAAAAGAATTGATGTTAATAAGGTTGATAAAGGAAATAGAACAATTTTTTATCATGCTTGTGGTTTTGGAGATATAAATATCGTGAAAGAATTATTAAATGATGAGAGAGTTGATATTAATAAAGCAAAGAATGATGGTTTAACACCTTTTATGATTGCTTGTTTTAATGGACATGATGAAATTATTAGATATATTTTAGCAAGTGGAAGGGAAGTGAACCTGATAGCCAAAGATAAAGATGGAAAAGATGCAATTGATTATGCTAAAAAACAAAAACATTTAGTAATTGTTGGGCTATTAGAATCATTCAAAAACAATTCTAAAGAAACAAGAACAAAATTGAGAAGTCAACTTGGATTAGGAGGTAATTTCAATTATTTATTTTAAAGAAAAAACAGTTATTAATCTCTTTCTTTCTTGAATTTTCAGATGTAAATACCCTTGGTCCAAATGAGAAGAAAATAGAAGAAAAAAAGGATGAGAAAGAGAAAAATAGAATTGAAAAAATACTTACAAAATTGGAGGAAGAACAGAAAAAATTTGAATTAGATAGGAAGAAAGAACAAGATCAAAAATTAGAAGCAGAAAGGAAGGAAATAGAAGAAAAAAAGAAATTTGATGAAGACAAGAAAATATTAGAAATAGAACAAAGAAGAATTGAAGAAAAAATGAAGAAAATTGAAGAAAGAACAAAGGATATTGAAGAACGAACGAAAAAAATTGAAGAAAATAAGAAGGAAATAGAAGAAAGAACAAAAAATATAGAAGAGATAATGAAGAGAATTGAAGAAGAAAAGAAGAAATTGCAAGAAGAAAACAAAAAATTGGAAGAAGAAAAAAATAGAAAACTTCAAGGTAGATATTTTTTTGAATAATTCTTTTAATATTTTATTGATTTACTCATTCCTTCTTGAAAAAAAATACAATAACATGTTTAAAAAAAAAAAAAGAATTAGTGTACGAGATCGAATATAAGAACACCTTTTACAAATTGAAAAATCAACCTCAAACATTCTCTGAATTTGAAAGTGCAATTAAATTAAAAATCAAACTTGAAGAGAAAGATCCAATATTTTTACATTATAGAGAAAATGAAAAATTGTATGTGTTAAATGATATGGAAGATTTAAAGGATTTAAGAGAAGGAACAACGATCATTGCTTCAACTTCTACTCAGAATCAAGGAAATTCAAGTACTTTCTTCACTATCATATTTTTCTACAAAATAAAATCAAAAAATAAATTAAAAATAAATTAAAATAAAAATAATAAGATTTCATAGATAATCAAATTGTACCAGCTCAACTCAAAAATTGGAATGAACTTGTTTTCCTTAGTCAAGAATCAAATTCAGAATTTCATGTCGAAATTGATCCTGATGATATTCCTCAAAATATTAAACCTCAAATTCTTCAAAAGATGGAAGATTTTTCAAAATCATGTCAAAGATTTCAATCAACTCCCTCAAAGATTATATTTCAACTAGAATTTGAGACAAAAACCAAAGCGGAAGAGATATACAATGAACTTGTCAAACTTTATCTATCCAATTCAAAATCAAAAAAATGAGGAGAAGGATTGTTATCGAATTTCATCCATTTGAAAAATTAGTTGTTTTATTTGAAAAATGGAATTTAAAGGATTGTTATTCAAATTCAAAAAATCAATAAAAATGTAAATGGGAAACTTTTTCTTGGTTTTTGAAGTTATTTATTTATTGAGATCAAATTAAATTTTCTTTCCAATCAATAAATGATATAGATATTGAATCAAATAATAAGAAATATTTCAGATTGATTGAACAGAAATCAAATAAAATCAAATAAAAATAAAAATAAAAATAAAGTAGCATTTATGATTGAAATTGAAAGTTGGAATCAACTTTTAAAATTAATTGCTTTATCTTATTTATAGGGTACGTATGAGCGGTTCCTCTCCTTCACCTTCCCTTTCTCCCTCTGATTTCTCCCCTTCATTTCACTCCTACAACCACTTTGATAACTTCTCCAATCCAAGCCCAACTAATTATGAAAGTCCAGCTTACTCAAATGAGAGCTCACCAAGCTTGAAAGCTTTTGATGATGAAGTTCAAGTCATTGAGGTTGATGAAGAAGCTGAAGAGGATTCAAGGTCAAGATCTATGAGTCGTTCAAAACCTCGTTCTCGCTCTAAATCAACCACTTTTTCATTTACAAGAGCTACTTCTAATTCTCCAATTAAGTCTAGGTCTCTTTCTTCAACTAGAGACAAAGAATCAGCATCACCTAGAAAGAAAAGAAGACTCTCAAGAACACTACTCCCAAATCCACCAACTCATTCTCTTTCCCATTCTTTTAATCATGAGTATTTCCAACAAGATCAAGAACAACAAGCACAACATTTACAACATTTACAGCATTTACAACATCTTCAACAACAACAACAAGAACTACCAACATTAGTCCATCAAAACCTTCGTGATCATGTTCAACTAGAACAAGAAACAAAAGAAACATTAACAATGCCATTACTCCCTACTGGAAACTCTATATCGGAAGAAAACCTTTCACTCAATTCAGAGGAGTTATCGAAATCAACATCAAGTTTACAATTACCAAGTCCTCCCTCTCCATCTGTTTTCGAACTGATACTCTATGACCCTATTGACCTTCCGAACGGAATTCGATCCTATTCAAGCCTTGAACATGGAAATAAACGATATTTTGTTGGAGATTATGTCTACTTAAATTCCCCTCATGGTGACCCTTACATAGCTATTCTAGAGAAAATTTGGAGGAAAAACGAAGCTCATAACTCAGAAGTAACAGAAGAGAAAACTATGAGTTCTCTTCCTGACCAAATTGAATCAAATATTAATGCAAATGCAAATGCAAATGCAAATGTAAATGTAAATACAAATGAAAATGAAAATGGAAATGGAAATGAAAGTGGAAATGGAAATGGAAATAATGGAAATGAGAATGGGAATGATGATAATCCTCAAGTATTTTGTGATGTTAGATGGTTTTATCGTCCTGAAGATACACATACTGGAAGAAGTATAGAACATGAACAAGTAAGATGATGATTTTTACTAATGAACCCAAAGAAACAAAATAAAATAAAATAAAAATAAAAATAAAAATAAAATAGGATGAACTCTTTGAATCATATCATAGGGATGTTAATGCACCAGAATCTATTTCTGGAAGATGTTTAATTTTGACCCTCGCTCAATATGCTCGGTATAGGAAGCAAAAATTAAAATCAAAATTATTGAAAATTAAGGAAGAAGAAGAATTGGATGTATATTTTTGTAGAAAAGGTTATAATCCAACTCGTTCTAGGTTCTTCCCTCTTCAATTTTCATTATCACCTTTTGCTGAATTTAAGCTTTCAAAAGTAGTTCACGATCATATTGAGTTCCTTTTCCTTTTCTTTTCTTTTTTCCTTTTTTTCTTTTTTTTTTTACTTACTTTTTTAAAAAAATTTTTTAGGGAAGAATGAAAAGAAAAGAGATAGCTCAAATTTTTGTATTTAAAAAAAAAAATAGTTATGAAATAATATTTTAATTGTACAGTTTATCAAAATTTTTTCTTTTTGTTACCTCACAAAGGAGTTTTGAATAATAATAAAGTTTGAGAAGATCAAATATATGAAGATAATTTTTGGTAAATTTGATTGAAAGTGGGTCTTTCTATTGGGACTTGTTTCCAACTTAATTCAATGATGGATGAAAGTAATTCAAGAATTTCATCACCTTTACAATCTGGAATTGGTTCCCTTTTTCCTGATCTAACTTGAAAATCTATTTCTGCTGTCTCTTTCACTACAATTTTTTTTTTCTTTTTCAAAAACAATAATAAAAAGAAAAAAAAGAAAAAAAGAAGAAAAAAAGAGGAAGAAAATATACAATTTGACCAAGGGATTTTTCTAGTCATCATTTCCCAAACTATAAGAGAATAAGAATATACATCACTTCTCATTTCCTCTTCAATCATAATTATATTGGCATTTGTTGACATTCTTCCAAATACTTCTGGTGCTGTATATCTTGGTGAAAATCCTTTCACATCCACTATCTTCTGGTTTAACATCTAAGGTATTATTTTGAAAAAAAAAAAAAAGAATCAATAAAACAGAAAAGACAAAGAAAAGAAGAAAAATTACTTTTTTCTCAGAACTAATTCTTGCTAAACCAAAATCACATATAATTGCTTTCATTTTTCCATTTTCATTTTCTAGAAGAATGTTTGATCTGTTTTTGATATTTATTGTTTCAATCATTTTTCATTTTTTTAAAAAAAGGAAGAAAAAAGAAAGAAAAAAAAAAGAAGAAGGAAGAAAAAAAAAAAAGAAATAACGGTTTAAGATCTCTATGAACAATTCCAGTGGAATGAACTAAACTCATTCCTGATGCAATATCTTTCCCCAATTTCAAAATAATTTCACTTGGAATATCTTCTTTTGTATTATGAATGTATTTGTGTAAATCTTCATCATATAACTACAGAAAAAGAAAAAAAAAATTCCTCAGCATCAAAAAAAAAAAAAAAAAAAAAAAAAAAAAAAAAAAAAATCCTCAACAAAAAAAAAAAAAAAAGAAAAAGAAGAAAAAAGAAAAAAAAGCTTGAGAGAAAAAAAAATACTTTGGTAATAATATATGGAGGGTTTTCAGAATAACCAACCAAAGTGATAGTATTTGGATGAGATGAAATTCCCCAAATAATTGATACCTCTTGTTCAAATCTTAATTTGTTTTCTTCCGTTGAAACATTTTGATCATCAACAAGTTGTTTTATTGCCACATCTTTGAAACCAAATTTCTAAATGAAAAAAAAAAAAAAAAAAAAAAAAAATAAGATCCTTTCTATTCTTTGGATCAACAAAGAAGGAAAAAAAGAAACCTCTCTTAATTTTGGGTCAATTATGACACCTTTATAAATAACAGCAGCACCTCCACCTCCAATTTTTTCTTCTTTTCTAATTTGGTTCACAAAATCAATATTCATAAATCCTGGCATTGATAATTCAAATTTTGTGTTCAATGTTTGATCTCCAGCTTTTTTATTTTTTTATTTTTTTATTTACTTTTTTATTTCAAGACAATATCTTTAAAAGAGCAAAGAAAAGAAAGAAAAATTATAGAAAAGAAGAGAAAAGAAAAGCAAACCAATAATTGTTAAACTTGAAATACTCTCAAGATCAACATGATCACTTTCTCGATTTTTAGTTCCCTTTTTCGATACATTTTTTTTAAGAAATTTTGTTGGAGTTAGAATTTTTCAGGTAGAAAATAATAAGAGGGAAAACTCACTTTTCTTCTAAGAAAAAAGAGAACTAATAATACAAGACCGATCAAAGCCAAAAGACCAAAAGTAACACCAACACCAATTCCAGTTCCTTGATTACTTTCACTTTTTTCATTTTTGGAAGGATTACAATTCAAGCCATCTCCATTATATCCTTCTTTACAAACACAATTGAAACTTCCTGGTGTATTTGCACAATTTGCATTTAAATTGCACCCTCCATTATTTGTTAAACATTCATTAATATCTTCTTCACAAAAACCTCCACTATATCCTGTTCCATCACATTTACAATATGCTGCTTTTGTCTCTGTTTTATCAATACATTTCCCATTATTCAAACAGCTCAAATCAATGCACCCTTTTTTTTTTTTGTAAGGAAGTTGTCATAATGCATTTATTGATTCAGAAAAAAAAAAAAAAGAAAAGAAAGAAAAGTAGAAAACCTTCAGGATCAGTACTTTCACAATATTTGCCAATGTAACCAGCACAATTGCATCTTGGAGGCATTCCTCCACCTGGCGGTGTCACACAATGTTGGTTATTATTGCATTCTCTAATTGTACATGATGGTTCACATAATTGAATAATATTCCAAGATGCTGTTATATTGTCAACATTTAATAAACAAATTGCTTCTCCTTTTTCATCTTGAATTGGAAGATATGGTAAAGTGCTTTCGAATACAAAATAATTTAATGAACAATCTGAATAAGCTATTTCATTGACTTCAGTTGATAAAAAAGTACTTCCATTCAATGATAGGGTTGGACATTTAATCTCTAGTTTTGGATTATTTCAATAAATAAAAAAAGAAAAAAGAAAAGGAAAGAAAGAAAATTACTTTGGCAAGTATTAGAATCATTATCCAATAAAAATCCATAATCACAAGGAAGACAAGTTGATGTTTGATTATCAAGATAATGATTGAATGAGTTACATTTACAATCAAGAATTGAGATACTTCCTGGTGAACTCGTTGTATCTTCAGGACATGAAATACATGCTGTATCATTAAATGAATAATAATTTTCGGGACATAGAGAACATTCAATTCCATTTCCATAATATCCTTGATTACAGTGACATTCATAACTTCCAATAGTATTTGTGCAATTCGCTTGAGTATCACATCCCCCATTATTTTCTAAACATTCATCGATATCTATCAATTCCATTTAATTTTTGTTGAAATAAAAATATAAAAAATAAAAATAAAATAAAATAAAATAAAATAAAGTTGAAAAAAAAATTACCAGTACAATTAAAACCATCTCCATCATATCCTTCTATACAAGCACAACTAAAACTTCCTGGAGTATTTGTACATTTTGCATCAACATTACAATTACCATATTCTAATCCACATTCATCAATATCTTAATATAAAGTAATTTTTTTTCTTTTTTAAAAAAAAAAAACTTTTCCAAATTTTTAAAGTAACAAATTTTTTTTTACCCTCACAAGTGAACCCATTCCCTGAATATCCAGGTTTACATGTACAATTAAAGCTACCAAGTGTATTTTCACATAAGGCATCAATGTGGCATCCTCCATTATTTGTTAAGCATTCATTTAAATCTAGCAATTTTTTATTTCATTTGAAGAAGAAATAATAATCGTAAATCAATTAAAATACCATCACAAGAACCAGAAATAGAACCCCAAATTCCATTGGAGATGGATTGAGTACATGTTCTTGAAACTACACCTAGATAACCATTAATGCAACTACCATTAACTACTTTCCCATTTGCAAATGTTTCATCCCATTTAGCATTTCCTTCATTTGTAATCGCTGAACAATAAACAGCTAATAATGTTTGTTTGTTTTTTTAAAAAAAATAAAATTATCAAAAAAAAAAGAAATTATCAAAAAAAAATGAAACCAGTTTCACAATCACCACCATAATATCCTGGTGAACAACCACAATTATAATCTCCATTCAATCGTGTTGAACATTGTTTTCCATTTGAACATGGATTTGGTGAGCAACTTGCATCTAGGTTTTTTTTTTTTTGAATCAATAAGAAGAAAGAAAGAAAAATTGGAATTGTATTGAATTTTACCACAACGTTTTTTTGTGGTAGTGTAATCATTATTAAAAACAGAAGAATAATTAAAAACTGGACAATCCCAATAATTGTCTCTGAAATATCTATGAAATTGAAAAAAAATTGAAATATATGCTGGGTAATCTTTTTGAAAATGAATTCTTTACAAATCTGTTAAATTTGATAAAGTGAGAAGGGAAGATAAAATTGCTCCTGTGATTTGATTATTTCTTATGGCTCTATTTTTTTAAAAAAAGTTTATCAATTATTTTAACATGCTCAAAAGAAAGAAAAGAAATCAGAAAAATGATTAAATTTTACAAAACTTGCAAACCAGCCAAGTTTACAAGCTCAGTTGGCAATGTTCCTGTAATTTGGTTGTCACTTAAATATCTTTTTTGTTATTATTATTACTTGTCAATGAAAACGAAGGAAAAGAAGAAAAACTCAATTTTACAGAATTTTTAAATTTGATAAGCTTCCAAGTTCAGTTGGTATCGTTCCTGAAAATTGATTTTCATTCATATATCTATGTATTAATATTAATGAAAATGAATAGATTTTTGTAAGCTAGAACTTACAAATATTCTAAACTTGTTAGACCTTCGAATTCAGTTGGGATTGTTCCAATCAGACCTTCATTAGTAAGATCTCTATTTTTCGATTTTTTTTTTTTTTTTCTACAAAATATTAAAAAAAAAAAAAAAAAAAAGTGTACAATTGAGTCACAGTTCGAATACTAAAAGCTCTACTCGTACAATAGACTCCACTTTGGCTGCATAAATCATTTCCAATCGTCCAACCCAAAGTTCCTGTATTACTTAACGAATTATAAAAATTTTCTAAGATAGCTTGTTCATTTGGATCTAACCCACCTATATTAAAATCCAAAAATTAATTTCCCAATTGTTTCAAGGTCAAATTGATAAATAAAGTGGTGAAAAGAAAAAAATCTAAAGCGAAACCATTTGAGAACTGAAACAAAAGAAGTCCAACAAGCAAAACTAACATCTCTGAATAATTATAATATAATATAACTGTGATAAATAATAGGGCATCAATCAATCCCCAAGTTCTCTTTTACTTTTCCATTTCGTTTTTCCTTTCAGCTTTTAGTTTGAAAGTACATTTCTAAAACAACGAAGAAGACAGAGATTTTTGAGTGATTAGACGAATTAATTGTAACAAAAATGCGATCAATGAGGGGTAGCAGATTATATTGAAAGAATGCCATCAGGATTTTGGGTGCTTCGGAAGGAGAGAAGGTTCAGAGATTCATTGAACTAAGGACTAAGAATAACAGAGAACAACAGTAACGTTACAATGTCCCTGATATTAGATGAAGGTAATCACTTGAACCAAAAGCAGCTTTAGAGTCCCGTTTGAGATACAAAATCTTTGTTTTGAAATGTTCTTTTCAAATGCAATAGCAACAAACTTGGCATTATCGACCTTCTTTGCACTCGCGTAGAAGACTGGTTGACCAAAAGAGACGCTAAAAGTGTTGTTCAATGATTCCATCTTGGAAGCAAAGGATTCAGCAAAGGCCTCAGTCAGAATCGCAGTGAAATCGTCCTTCTTTGGAGGCTCAATGCATACCCTGACAAGGCAATCATCTTTTCTAACATCAAACTTCATGTCAACATTCTGCATTTGAACTATCTCCTCAATCTTTTTAACAGAAGGACGAAATTCGGAGGACATCTCTACTCGCAATGCATCTTGTATTTTGGTCTTTTTTTCATTTTATTGTTAATTCATTTTTTACAAGTTGTGTTTTTTTAAAATTCAATATTAATCAAGATACATGTTGGCTTTTGGCTTTTTCATTTTTCCACCAAAGAACGTATAGATCTTCTTCAACCTCAACAGTTTAGTTTAGTTTAGTTTAGTTTAGTTTAGTTTAGTTTAGTTTTATTAGTTTTGAGTTTAGTTTAATTTAGCTTTTCTTGAGATGAAGCTCTTTGACTCATATTGAAATTTGTGTTCCTAAGATTGTCATTTAATCCAAAAATACTCTCACATAGCTCGTTACTTGATGGTGTCATTTTCATTAGTTCTTGGGTTTCCTCGTCTGATCTTTGAATTGTGCAGTTAAATTTGCTGAATCTTTAAGGAATCCTCCACACATTATTTTTGATGGTTTTTTCAGCAAAAAGAGTTCATGTAGAAACTCCATAATTTCAAAACTCTACATGAACTCTTTTTGCTTTCTCTTTCAAAGTATTGCCCATCAAAATTTTGAAATAGTTGACACAAAGCCTCTAAAATTCTAAAGAACAAAATATTCCCAATGGATGAAAGGCTTTCATAGATCTACTTGCATCTTTGGTTCTTCGGAATAACATCTTTTTAAAGAGCTTTTATTTTTTCTAGGATATCCGCATAAATTATTAACTGATGCTAAGAAATCAGTTCATGTTGAAAAAGAAAAAATTGTTTCAAAAAATAAATAACATTTTATGAAATTTTTATATACAAAGTCATTTTTGATTTATTATTTCTTTTTTCTCCTTTTCGGTTTGGGTTCTTCTTGATTTTCTTCTTTGATTTCAAACTTTCCAAGTTCAGCAACAAAGAGAATCTTGATTATTTTTTTTTTTTCAAACAAAGTGAAAAAAAAGAAGAGAAAAGGAAAGAAAACAAAAGAAAAGTAAAGAAAAAGAAAAGGAAAAGGAAATAAGAATAAAAAAGAAAAGAAACAAATAAAATAAATAAAATAAAATGAAGTAAAATAAAATAAAATAAAAACTTACTGATTGAGCCCATCCTGCAAAAGGTCCATGAAGATCTCTGAAATAGTCTCCCAATTGTTGGTAATCAATTTTAGAAAAGCTGGCCTTTGTTTTTAATTTAGATCCTCCTTGATTCATAAATTTATAATCTCTCATTGAGTATCTAAAAACATGAGTATCTATTGGAACTGCTTCTAATTTATCCATTGACATTAAACAAATACAATCTGCTACTTTAGGGCCTACTCCAGAAAGTTTTAATAAAAAATCTTTTGTTGTTTGATAGGTCTCTTTTCGATATGTCCTTAATTTAGCCTCATCAATTTGATTTTCTTGTAAATATTTTGCGGTATCAGAAATGTATTTGGCTCTATAACCAAAACCAGCTTCTCGAAGTTCTTTTTCAATATTATCCCCAGAAAGTTTTTCAATTGCTGGGAATGAAAAGTATTCTTTACCTTCAATTTCAGCGATTTTGTTTCCATAAGATGAACATAATTTTTCAATCATTTTAGTAATTCGTGAGATATTATTATTTGAAGAGCAGATAAATGAGAAAAGATTTTCAACAGGTTCTTGTCTTAATATTCTATTAATTTTTTTTTTCAATATTATAGTAACTTTGATTTTCTTTCTTTTTTTTTGAAATTTCAAGAAAAAAATTACCTAACTCCAGGAAATTTACTTGATTTTACTTTAAAGTTATTGTCTTTTTCACTCCATTGTTTATAAAGGTCTTTTGTACAAATATTCAATTGTAAATAATCTAATAATAATTCATTCACTCCCTCATTTGCTTCCCAAGCTTTTGATTCTTCATTCCAATTTTGAAATAAGATATCTTCATCTTGTTGAATTAAAGAAATCACTTCATTTTTCACGACTCCTAACCTATTAATCATTTTATTAATATTTTTTTTTTTAAAAAAAAAAAGAAAATTACCAAGATAATGTTGATGATGTTGTTGTTGAAGTTGAAGTTGAAGTTGAAGTTGAAGTTAAATGTGATTTTGATTCTGAATTAGTTGTTACAGTTGAATCAGACTCAATCGAATTTGTTGAAGAAGTAGAAACAATCTGAGACAAAGAAGATGGGAACCATCGAAATGATTGACCTCCACCAAGTGTCGTTGCAAGATTAATTTCTTCACGACTACACAATTTACGAATTCTACCACTTGTACTCATTCCATCAATCAAATAATTACAATTCTTGATTAAACTAACTTGATTTCCTTTTTGCTTCAATTAACTAAGTTTCTTTTTGTTGTAAGATCTAAACTTTGATGATTTCTCTCTTTGATATTTAATCCTTTACTACTCGCTCAATTCTCATCCAAATTGAAATACAAATGTATGTAATGAAAGAATATCTTCCGATGAATAATTCTCTATGCTATAATTTGAGTTTTGATGTAAACTTCGTTTTTCAAACAATTTATAGGAGTTGAATGGTGTTGTAAAAAAAAAATTTAAAAAAAATGGCGTTTTTTTTTTTTTTTTTTTTTTTCCAAAAGATTCAATCAATCCCTCCAGTTATCAATTGTAAATTGTATACAACTCTCTTTTCTTTTCTTCAATCTCACATTTCACATTTCACATTTTATTAATTAAAATTGAAATTCAAATAGATCTTTCTCTTATATGTTGATTGTCTATGAAATAAATGGCTAGTTGTGAGTGTAGTTTAACGTGTATTGTTCCTGAAAGTATTAAACAACGTCTAATTGAAAGACTTAATGGACTGACATCTCAACATCAGGAGGTTCATTTTCATGAAATTGGATGTGCACCAAGTGCTGGTATAACCATTATTTTTCTTATTATTTTGTCCTTTAACTCTTTCTCATAAACTTCAACGAAAAAAAAAAAAAAAAAAAAAAAAAAAAGAAAAAGCTATCAAAGGAAAGAAAATTGTTCCAAAATCAATAAATGTAAATGATGTAACATTAAGGTTAAGAGCACTTGCAGGAGATCCTCCAGAAGATCAAAGTAAATGGAAATGGTTTAAAACTATTCATTTTTTGAAAAATAATAACTTCAATTCAAAAAAAAAAAGGGAGCTATTATGTATTGGAAATGCAGAAAAAAAAATAGTTACAGTAAGGAGTTTGAATAAGATAGAGTTATTTGGGAATCCTTTTGATGTTATCTCAAGTTTAGGTTATAGGTAGATTCTTTGTTTTTTCCTTTTGTTTGATATTGGAATCATAAAAATTGATTGTGAACATAATTTTTGAAAAATAAATAAATAAAAATAGCCCAGATTATGAATTTTCAAAAAAAGGAATTCAATTCACTTACTTTGATGACATTATAATCACAATATCACAAATCTTTAAAGTATTTTTTTTTTTCATGAAATAAATTGTCAAATCTAAAATAATAAAAAAGGTTGACAAATTACCAGATGGGAGCATTCTTGAACGTTTAAGGGAAGGAATGGAAAATAACTTTTATATTGAAGTCACAAAGTTTACAACCTTAGATAAAGTTAAAGAGTCTGGAGAAAAAATGTTGACATTGGCTTCTTTCCTTTCTCCGTTTGATTCCTTTTCTTTTTTCTTTTTTTTTTTATTAGTTACTAATTAAAAATAAAATAAAATAAAAAATAAAATAAAATAAAAAAATAGGTTTGTAGACTTTTCTCATGATCAACAAAAAAAGAGTCAACAAAATAAAATTTAAAAAACAATTTTAAATTCTCATTCTTTTATTATTTATTTTTTTTTTTTTTGAAAAAAAAATAAAAAGTGAGCAAATTTTTTTCTTGATTTTCTTTTTTGCTCTTCTAAAACTAATTATATAAACAGTCTAAGTTAGGGAGTTTTCTTTCATCAAAATTGCCAACTTTTTCTTGAGCTCCTCTTGTTCAGTTTTTAGAGTAGATATATGTCCTTCTTGTTCTTTTTCCTTCATTAAGAGCTTTGTAATATGAGAATTCGCTTCTTTCAAGATTGAAATTTTTGATGCTTTATCATTTTTCAAATTCGGTAATGTTTCTCTAAGTGAGTTGAACTCTTCACGAAGTTGTCCTCTTCTTTTTCTTTCCATTTCATTATGATTCGCTTTTTTCTTTGGGGTCGCCCTAAAAAAGAAAATTTGATTGATTTTATGAATGATTTTTATATTATTGAATAAAATGATTTGCAGAAAAAAAAGAAAAAGAAAAAAAAAAAAAAAAAAAAAAAAAAAAAAAAAAAAAAAAAAAAAAAAAAAAAAAAGAAAAAGAAAAAGAAAAAGAAAAAGAAAAAGAAAAAGAAGAGAATTTACCTTAATTTTTTAACATCTCCTGAAGGAGGACTATTTTCTGCTTTTCTTTTTAGATTATTTGAAGAAAAAGAATTTAAAGGGGAACTCATTGGAGAATCAGAATCACTATCATCTTGAGAATCCATTTCTGAATCATAATCAATTTTTTCATCTTTAATTTGTTTTTGAGAGACTTGAGAGTTTGACAAGGTTTTATCTAAATTAAGGGGCTCAAGATTAAGTTGAGTATGTGGTTGAGGTTGGGGTTGGGGTTGAGGAAGTTTCCGTAATTGAGTTTTTTGTTGAGTTTGAGTTTGGGTTTGGGTTTGGGTTTGAGATTGAGATGAAGATGAATTAGGGTATTGTAATTTTAATTGTGGTTGAGGTTGAAGTTGAGAGTGAGGTTGTAATTGGGGTTTATTTGGAATGGTACTTTTTGGTTTTCCTGGTGTTGGTTTTGGAGAAGAAAGTGGCGTTGTTACAGGTGAAATATTTGAGCTAGTTGTTGAAGAAATTGATGCAGTTAAATTTTCATTCTTATTTGAAAGAGGTGAAGGAAGAGGAGAAGGTAATTGTTTTTTTGGTTGAGTGGTAGTGGTGGAGGTAGTAGTGGAAGTGGAAGTATTCATAGGGGTTTTAGAAATATGGTCCAAAATTTGAGTTGGGGTCGACTTTACAGTTTTTTTAACCATTGAGGTATTCTTAAGAAGAGGGCTTGCTATTAACTCTTTAGTATTAGCATTTGTATTTGTAAGTTTTTGACATGAGTTCGCCCTTTCATTAGGTTGAGGACGTATTATTGATTTATTCAAATCCTGTTGAAATTCTTGTTTTGGTTTGTCAAAATCCTTTGAGTTAAGTAAACTATTGACAAATAATTCAACAGTTGATTCAATTGAGTCCATTTCTTCCACATTATAACCAAAAGGGGAAGAGGGTGAAGAAGAAGAGACATTAGAATAATCCAAAAATGAACTTTCATTTGAATTATCACTTGAGTTACACATTAATGTATCCTTTTTCTTCACATCCAACTCAAATGTATATTCCCCCTCCAATTCTGGAATATCAAATAATGCGTCGTTAACATCTGGGAACTCTAAAAATTCGTTCACAAAATAAGATATTTCCTCAATGGACTCCTCTTCAAGATATTTATATTCAGGTTTGGTTCGGATCATCATTTTTTTCTTCAATATTCTATTCTATTTTGTATTTGCCTTTTTTTTTTTTATTTCTTACTTGTCCAAAAGAAAGAATAAAAGCCTATTATTCATTAGAAAAAAGAAAAAAAGAATTTAAAATTAGAATTATTTATTTAAACCTTTTCAAACTTAAATATAAAGTAGAAGTTAGAAGTTAGAAGTTAGAAGTTTCTAAAATTATAAGTTTGGAAATTATAAGTTGTTAATTATAAAAAAAAAAAAAAAAAAAAAAAAAAAAAAAAAATTGGGATTCATTGAAAAAAATTTTTAAATTTTGAAACTTTGATATTTCGATCCCAATTTTATTTTCTAAATCTTTTTTTGAAATCTTTTTGAAATCTTTTTGAAGAAATTGATGTTTGATTTTGATTTTTTTTTTTGTTTTAAGATTTGATTTGAGTAAAAGATATTGAAGAAGGGAGAGAGAGGGAATTGAACCCAAGTA
>Ga0209960_1002702_pt1 | contig 17007 bp, 20 predicted proteins | sample ThiBiot_500_plan_2_FD_183947 | JGI IMG/M metagenome (GOLD analysis project Ga0209960, IMG submission 183947) | Wastewater bioreactor microbial communities from Cape Town, South Africa - Thiocy_expt_500_plan (SPAdes) | ecosystem: Engineered > Bioreactor > Thiocyanate-remediating >...
TTTTTTTTTTTTTTTTTTTTTTTTTTTTTTTTTTTTTTTTTTTTTTTTTTTTTTTTTTTTTTTTTTTTTTTTTTTTTTTTTTTTTTTTTTTTTTTTTTTTTTTTTTTTTTTTTTTTTTTTTTTTTGGCTTGTGAAAAAAAATCGTTTTTCGTGTGGTATTTCAAAAAATTGTTAACCTATTTCTGAAATGATACCTATTCTTCAGAAACAATATTTTTTTTTAAAAAAAAATGTAAAATAGTTTTGATCTCCAAATTTATTTTTGAAAAAAAAAAAGTAGGTTCAATGATACAGGGCACTATCAACATTTGATGAAAGTAAAAATTTCCAAGAGCTAGGTGGTTTCCAAGAAAATATTGAATTATCTGAATGATTATTTTTTTAAAGGAAAAAAATCAATCATATTTTCATCATTGTAAAAGGAAAAAAAAAAAAAAAAGAAAAAGGAAAAATACCTTGAACTAACTGAAAAAAGTGATTGACTTGATTTGCAAGATTTATACTGGCTTGAACATTGTCGCCTTCACTTGTAAAGTAAATAATTAATAATAAACTGATCTTTTCTTCTTCACATCTTTTTTATTTTATTTATTTTTTATTGGAAAAAAAAATTCAATAGCTCAATTCATAATAATTAAATTTTAAAGAGTTATTTCGAACCGAACCTTTTAAAAAAATATTTTGAAATTCCAGCAAATGAAATATTTAGTTCAGATGGGTCTTCTAATTCTTCACTTGGTACATGATTTTCTAATGGTGCCCAATTCATATGATCCAAATTCCTTTCAAAGAATGAATTTTTTACATATCTAAGATTCTGACTAATTTTTTTGATTTGCTGATTAAATTTCTTGAAAATTTTTAAATAAAAGAAGATAAAGGTCAAATTGAACTTTAAAATTTGAGAATCCATTCTTTTTGATGCATCAGAACTTGTTAATAAAATAACTTCTTTAAATTTGAATTCATGAATCCATTTAATTAAATTTTCAACAAATTGTTTCCTTCTTGACTAAAAAATCCAAATTTATTTTAAGAGGCAAAAAAAAAGAAATTAAAAGAAAATTCTGACTTCTATAATTGGAGATCGTTGTTGAAGTAAAGTTAAATTTTTTTCTTCCCAATGATAAACTGTTCAAAAAAAAAAATTATGAAAATTTTTGAAAAAGGATAAGAAATGAATTACTTTCAATTGCAACATGAAGAGAAGTTTCATTTTCGGAATGTCCAACAATAGGGAAAATATTTGAATCTTCAATATATCCTACTAATTTAAAAGGGAAATTATTGATTATAAGATCATAAGCAAGTTGTGCACAATTTCCAATACTCACTGAAGGCTAGAAGAAAAAAAAAAGAAAAATTGGTTCAAAAGTTGTCTTCATTATTCAAATCTTAGAGAAAAGTCCAATAAATAATGAGATCTAAAACTTCAAATTGACTTTAAGATCCAAAACAATAAAAAAAAACGAAACCAAAGTCAACAAAGTGATTGGAAAGAAAAATAAATAAAAATAAAAGGATCAAACGATTGAGATGTCAGTGTAAAAAATATTGAGGAAATGAAAAAAATAAAGGAAAGAAGGAAAGAAGGAAAGAAAGAGGTACGAGAAGGAGAGTTGAATCAGCAAGAGAAGCTTTCGAGACAGAGAAATAGGCCATGTTTTTTTATTCTGTTTTTTGTTGAAAATATTTTATAAAAAAACATGGCGGATTATAATCAAGAGGAAGTGGACGATGACTTCTTTGCATTTCAAGTATAACCCACTCTTATTCTTCTCATTCTTAACTCTTATTTCTTATTTCATTTTTTGATCTTAAAATTTACTTTTTTCAATCCTTTGTTTTGGTTTTCTTTCTTTTCTCTTTTCATTATTTTTTTTTTTTATTTTTTTCTTGAATGAAATTGGACTTGAATGGATGAGTCATTGACCAACACAACCATTGGACTTGATTGTTGATTTTCTTTATAAAATTTTGTTCTTTTATTTTATTCATTAAATTTTAATAATTTCTAGTGAATATTTCAAGTTTAGAGTTCATTCCTTATTTTTTTTTTTTTCTATTCTCAATTTTCAATTTTCATTGAATTGTTTCATTCGAGATATGTGATTTAAATCCTAATTAATTTATCTTTATTAATATAAAAGCATAGAGGATCTAATGTAAGTCGTGAAAAGTTAACTTTCTCTGGGACTTTAGCTGATGAAGTAGAAGTTTCTGAACCACATAAAATTAATTCACCGCTTTCTAGTTATACTCAATATAAAGTTATATTAAAGCGAAAAACAGTACATTTTCATTATATTTTCCCCACCTTTTTTCTTTTCTTTATTTTTTACATGTAAAGTTATATTAAAGTTTAAAATTTGTTTCAGGGACCAAATATAGTTGTTCTTAAACGGTTTTCAGATTTTGTAAAATTAAAAGAGGCTTTAGAAAAAGCATTTGTAGGTCAATATTCAATCCCACCACTGGAAAAAAAAGTAATTGGTATTTTCTTTCTTTTTTTTTTTTCAGAAGAATGATTCAAAAAAACAAACATGTTCAATAATAAATAAATAATAATAATTGAAAGGTAAATTTCAAGAGACTTTTATTGAAAGAAGGCGGCAGCTCCTGGAAACAATGTTAAAAGAAATATTATATAATCCTGTGCTATCGAGTCATCAAATAACATGGAACTGGTTTTTCAATTAGTTGTTTAATTTTTGTTTGTATTATAGATTTTGTGAACAATTTTGAATGAAGATATTATCTTTTCCTTATTTTCTTCTTTCTTTTTTTGTATATTTTTCTATTTTTTTCTTTACAAAAATTACTCTTATTTTTCAAATTTTCCAAAAGATTGTCCCAATTTAATCTTTTGTCCTTCTTCGATTGTAAAATTAAAGTTTGCAGGTGCTTCAAAAATTAATACAATTGTTGATCCAAGATTAAAACATCCAACTTCTTCTCCTTTCTTTAATACTGTATTTTTCCAATCTTTTTCAAAATATCTTCCATCCATTTTAGAAGAAGGAAGATTTGTTTTTAAATCCTATTTTAGATTAGCAAATAACATCAAGAAATTATTCAAATCAAATCAAATAATTGGAAATAAATGGAAAAGAAAATTTACATGATCATGAACAAAGGTCATAGATCCAACATTAGTTGCCCCAACAGATGTCATTGTAAAGTATCCATGTTGCCATTTCCCCAATAAAACAACTCTTTCATTATAAATAAATAATCCTCGAATTGCTCTAACAATTCCTGGATTAACTGAAAGTAACTCTCCTATTATTAAATTTTATCATTTCTCAATTTCTTTTCACATTAGCAATTTTTATCAAGAGAACTGTACAAAAAAGAAGAAAGAAAATAAAAAAAAAAATACCAGGAAAATGTCTTCTCTTTTCAACTGTCCATTCAGTTGGAGAATGAAATCTATGATAATCACCAGGTCCTAGATAAATAACAATTTGATATAATTCAGTTTCTTTTGAAAGTTTTAAATCTTTAGAATGTTCTTTTCTTTTTTCTTCTCCAAGAAATGCTCTCATTCCATAAGTTACTCCTTTAATTTGTTCAACAATTTCATATTCAGCTTTTCCATAATGTAAAACTTTTCCATCAACAGGGCTAATCTTTTTTTTTTTTTTTTTTTTTTTTTTTTTTTTTTTTTTTTTTTTTTTTTTTTTTTTTTTTTTTTTTTTTTTTTTTTTTTTTTTTTTTGGTTTTTTTTTTTTTTTTTTTTTTTTTTTTTTTTTTTATTTATGAAACTGAAAATCCTTCAAAAACTATCAATGAAATCAATGAAATGAAAGAATACCAATGAAGATGGATCAAGAGGACGAACTCCAGGTTTAAGCTCTCTAATAAAAAATTGTGCAAGACTTGGATAATCATCAAGAGATTGTGCCTTTATCTCAGTCAAATCTGAACCAAAAACTTTTCCCCAAGCACTATACAAAGGTGATCTCAAAGCAACAGGTAGTTCAGTATTTGTTACTCTTCCCCAAAGTCTAGACATTATTCTAGTTGGTAATATTCTATAAAATGTTCCCTAAAAATAAACAATTATAAGCTTTTTCTTTGAAAATAAGAGAAATAAAATAAAAAATTACTCCCCAGTTTCGAATCAATCTCTCCTCAGGTTCCAATTCCTGATTAATTTTCTCATCGATTTCCTTTATATTTTCATACTCATAGTATCCTGCAACAGTGAGACCAATGCCACCAAAGAGATAGATTCCTCTTCTAACTGTAAGGAATGGTTTCTTTTGTTGAAGACTAGGTTGTTGTTGAGTTGAAAGGAAACGGAGGAGTTGAGGAAATCGTTTGGCCATGATTATTTATTTATTTTTTTATTATTGAATCATCAACTCAACATCAACTCAACATCAATTCAACATCGATTCAACATTATAGAATCATTAGAACTATCAATTTGAATTTCAATCCAACTTACTTCAATTATAATTTATTTACTTATTTTTTTACTTTCAAAAATTTACAATTTAACAAAACAAATCATATATCCAGATCTCATATCCTATATTATTTTCCAAGCTCGAGAATTTTCTTTGAGATTTTTTGGAGGAATGAGAATCTTGTGAATAAAACAATGTAATATTTAAAAGCTAATGTGGAAACGATTTTATGAAGCCAAGTGAGGTAGATGAAAGTGAGTAAGTTCATTAAGGTTTTTGAAGTCAATGATTTCAGTTTTGAGATCATTGTTAATATTAGATTTTGTTTGACCCATTTTGTAATTGGTTTGGGATTTGAGTTTGAGTTTGATGTTGAACTTGGATTTGATGAAGGTTTGAGTTCAGAAATTTGATTTTGAAGTTTAAGGTTCATTTGATTTGATCTTTGTTCAAAAGAACTTAATCGTTGATTTAATTCCTCAAGTTGAGATTGAAGATGAGAAACTGTTTCCATTAATTCAATATTTTGAGCTACAAGTTCTTGAATCTGTAAATCCTTAATTTCTGGATCATAGCTATCCGTTTGAAATTGAAATGAATGAACTAATCTTTGAATTAAATTAACTTCTTCGTCATCTCCTTCTTCTATTCCGGATTCAATTGAAATTCCATCTATTTCATTGTTGATGATATTTTCATCTTCCTCATCGTCTTCTCCCTCTTCCTCATCTTTTTGTTCTTCTTCATTTTGAATTATTTCATGAACTTCATTCCAAAACTTAACTTCATTTGCAACTTTTGATTCATCTTCATCTTCTTTCTCATCAACTGAAATTAGACTTCTTTCCAAAAAAGAATCAACCATCCCATACGAACTTGAAAGTGAATTGGTCGAAATTATAGTTGGAGATAAGAACGAAGTAGAAGTTGGATTTGAAGAGAAGGTATTTGAAGTATTTGTATTCACATAAGGTGAAAATTGAAGCTCTGGTTCTGTGAAATATTCATCAACATCGCTATTCTCAAGGGACATTGCTCGAATTTTTTTTTTTTTTTTTTTTTTTTTTTTTTTTTTTGGAAAAGTTTTTTTTCAAAAAAATCAAGTTGAAATAGAAATTATTTTATTTCTTTATTTCTTTATTTCTTTATTTCTTTATTCTTTATTTCTTCTTTTTATTATGGTCAAAAATCTTTGAGAATCAAAATCAAAAATTGTGTTTATTCAAAAAAAAAAGTTTGTTCTTATGTTTTAGCTCTTTTGGCTTTTTGTTCATCCTCTGGTTCTGGCCTAGATGTACTTTTTGATAAGAAGAAAAAAAAAATTCAAAATTTTTTAAAAAAAACAGAATAAAAGAAAGAAGAAAAGAAAAAGAAAATACTTGTCTTTGTCTAGAGATTCTGTTGGAGCTTTTATTTTTTTATTTTTTATTGTTGTTATTGTTAAATTTTTAAAGAAAATGAAAATGAAAAATTAAAGAAATTAAAAATGAAAAAACAAAACAAAATATTTTTTTACCTTCTCCTTCAACTTTTTCCTCTTTCGCTCTTGGTGTCAGTAAACTTTGTGGGAAAGGTGACCTGAGGCCTGAAAGTAAAGAAGGAAAATTTGAATAGGTCGGCGTTCCAGTTTGACCTTGAAACAAAGGAGAAGGTAAATCTGTCCATGGTACCTCCAAGTTTAGATTGAGAGGTGTAGTTGCAACTGAAAATATCCCACCTGGGAATATTGGAGAGAAGTTTCCATTGTTTCCATTACTCGTTGGATTCATAGGAGAACCAATCTATTAAAAAAATTAAATATCAAATTTTTCAGTGTTAACTTTGATAAGTGATAAAATATAAAATAGATAGGAAGGAATAAATACCATATGTTTTGAAAATTGTGGGAAATTTTGAAGTTGGTTTGGAGTTTGACTTTGAGTTTGAGTTTGATTTTGATTTTGTTGGGTTTGGTTTTGTTGAGTTGTTTGACTTTGCTGATTTTGTTGGTTTTGTTGATTTTGTTGATGGTGTAGATTTTGATTTACTTGATAATGAATACTTGGATGATTTGTATTTAAATTTTGATTTGGAGGCTGATTCATTCCATGATGAATAGCTTGATTTTGTACAGAAATTGCTTGAGGATTTCCTCTGAGCAAAGTCAAATTTGATGCTGGAGGAAGTTTAAAATTTGATTGAGTTGGTGAAATATACACTTGATTTTGATTTTGGTGTGATTGTTGAGGAAAAGCAAGGTTTCCATGTTGTTGTTGCTGTTGCTGCTGCTGTTGTTGAATTTGTTGTTGTTGTTGTTGTGGATGTAATTGTTTATTATGGTTTTGATTTGCCATTTGAGTTAATATTTGACCTGGATTTTGAACTTGGTGTTGGGATCTCAAAGTTGGTTTTGTTTCTTCATTTGGTTCATCTAAATTCGTAGGAATAATCACACGTAAATTTGGTTTTTTATTTCCAGAAGGTCTTGATGTTTGTTCATTATGAGGAGTTTTTTGTGGAGTTTGCATTTGTTGTTCTTTAGGTTTATTTAATGAAGCTAAATAACGAGCATGCTAAAAGAAAAAAAATTGAATTTTGAAGGTTTTTTAATTTTGATAATAATTTTTTTTTTTCAACAAAAAAATAAAAAAATTAAAACCTCAATTGTTTGCATAGATAATTGTTTTCTGTTAAAAGCTTCATCAAAATCTTTATTAACTTTTTGATACGCTTGTAATGATGGGGTTGGAATATCACACTAATTCAATATTTTTTGTTTTTTTTTTTAAAAAAAAAAATAATAATTGAAAGTTAAAAAGGGGAAAAAAAGATAGAAAATCAAACATCATCTTTCTCAGAAGTTTTTGAATCATCATCACTGTCTTTATCTTTATTATTGACTTGCTGTTTATGATTTAATTTCATTTTAATTTTAATTTTTATGAATTCTTTTTTTTTTGAATTAAAATTAAAATCAATTTTTTAAAAAAAACCTGTTCCATATCATTGTTATTCCGACTCTCAATTACATCATTATACTCTCCATATCTCAATAATATATTTTCCATACCATTACTTGCATATTGAAACAATTTATTATTTGAAGAAAATACTACCAATCCAATTTCACAATCACATAGAATGCTCAACTCGTATGCTTTCTTCATTAATCCAAATTTTCTCTTATTAAAAGTCACCTAATAAATAAAAAAATGAATAAATGAATAAATAAAATTGACTTTCAAAGATTCCTTTCCCAATCAAATTGAATTATTGGAATCTCAAAGAAATCTCATATTTTTTGGAGAAGAAAAAGGTTCATTTCTCCCAAAAAAGAGAGGAATTTTGCAAAATTAAAAAAAAAAAAGTTCAATTTCAATTTCAAAAAACAAAAATAACTCAAATTCTAATATTATCAAAAAAAATAAAAAATATCAATAATTCAATATTAGAAATACAAAAAAACTAAATATGAAAAATATAATGAAATAAAATATATAATAAATATAATGAATTTTTTTTTTTAAAAAAAAAGCTTTACTTGTCGACTTCTTTCATCAGCAATCCTCTGTATCAATATCCTTCTTCTCCCCATCCTTCCTTTTCAATTTTTCTTTTTTTCAAATTTATTCTTCACTAATATATTTTATTTTTGATACAATCCTTATCCTATTCTCTTTTGTATCTAAATCCAATATCTACAATAATCCTAATAGAAATTCTATTATTTAGAAAAAAAAAAAAAAAAAAAAAAAAATAAAATTTTGGATTTTGTTTTCTTTTTTTTTCGCAACTTTCCCAAAAAACTTCAAAAAAAAAAACAACTTATAAAATATAGCTCTTATAATTATTTGTTGAGTATGAGTATTGATATGATGTGATTATAGAGTGGTGTTGATTAAAACAAGTTGAGTTGATGAAAAAAAAAGAAAAAAAAATTCTAATTCTAATTATTGTCAAAATGCTCAATTTCGGGTTTTGGCGCCAAAAAAAAAAAGTTTTTTTTTAATTTATTTTTTTCCAAAGCAAACTTTCAATTAATTAGGACATCTCCAATTCAATTCAATTCAATTCAATTCCCTCTTCAACTTCAACTTCTTCTTCACAAAGGAGATATGGATTGATTCATCCATTCACTAGATCACTTCTTTTCAATCATCTACTTTAGCTGAAGGCAAGGTTAAAACATCAAGCTGAAATTGAACTACAATTTAGGAAGACAAATCGTGCTGAGATTCAAGTTTTTGAAGCTAATCTGAAACAATTTGAAATACTGAGAGTGATCATAATGCAGAATTTTTTTGGCCTTTGAGAAGCTCTCATGTCCTCTAAGAGTTTTTAGCTTTTTTAAGTTTTTGAGAAGGGTATCAATAAATGGATCCGGTACCCCATTTATTGAAGTGATGGTCCTTTTTTTTAAAGAGACTCTAGCTTGGTAGTTTCTTAGCACTCCATCTTGGTATTCATGAGTCGCAACAGAGTATCGAACATTTTTAGTTTGTTCTGGATTGCCATTGAAGATCACAGCTCCCAAGTTTTTCATCAAAGAAAGTTTTGATTTCTTCTCCAAATAATAAAAGTTCATATGAATCACGATTAAATTTCAAGTTCTGATGGAAAAACATAAAGAGGAAGAAATCTTCTGGAAAGAGGTAGTGAAGTTGCCTTTCTTCTCTTTCTTTAATGTCAATAAGAAACAGATATAGGATTTAAAACCATGAATCTTTTTTTTTCTAATAGTGAGGTAAAAAATTCAAAGTTTTTTCTTCTTAAAATTATATTTTTTTTGTTTCTCTATTAATTTTTTCTAATCATAATAGCAGCCTGGAATTATCTTAAGATTTTATGGAAAGAACCCTTTTTTCTGAGTTACTAGTTATAAAAATTACAAATTCAATTTCTTCAGATTCAGAAAATTTGGAGCTGTTAGAAGAAGACTTTGAAAAAACAAACTAGGTGCCAATTCAATGTGATGGGTGTCGTTTTCTTCATTTTTTTAATGAAAATCCTGTGAAATTGAAGTGATGCTTTGATATCTAGTTCAGTTTGTCTTCATTTTTTTATCGAGTTCAGTTTTAGAAGTCAATTACTTTTACTAAAGGAATAATTAGGTTGATTGGAAGGTTATTTTCTTCGAAAATTTTTCAAGAGGACTTATGAAAAGAGATTCTCTGAGCTGAATATTATCTCCAAAAACACAAACAATACAAATGGAAGACATTTTCATTATTTAAAGTTGGCATCATTTAGTTTAGTATTCGAGATACATACATCCTCAAAAATTTAAATGAATTTAGATCGCTTTTCAAACAAGAAGAAACTCAAAACAAAATTATTGAATTGAAATTATTAATAAAAGTAGCATCTTTTTTTTATTTCATTGTAATGATTTCTTGAGCTTTTCAAAAGTTATTAGATATCTTTTTTGTATTGACCTTCTTGTTGATTATTTTTTCCTGCATCATGAATTTTTTCTTTTTCAAAAGTTAATCATCTGTTGGACTGATTTCTCTCGTATTTTCAGTTATCTCATTGAAGTTGAACTATTAAACACTATTAAACAATCAAATACATGTAAAATATAGGATCTTTTCATCTTTTAATCATAGTTCTCATTATTTTAATGATTCCAAACAGTATAACGAATTTTTGGTTTGAATAATTCAAATTTGCATTTTGAATAATTCATGATCTATAAAATGAAATGAATATAGAAAAGTTGATGATTCTATACATCATTCTGTATTACTGTATTAAATCTCATACTTGTTTTATATTGTTTATTGTAGGAATGGAAGAAGGACTAGTCGCTCAGTTGGCTTCACACCTCCTAAAGATCCCCAAGGAGCAACTCCCTCCGCAACTTCTCTCTTACTTACTCTCAATCCTCTCAAGGTAAAACATTATGAATCAATATTTTATGATTCTTATCCAATTGAAATTTTATTGACTGATAAATAACAAATGTATTTAGTCGTCTTGCTCCTGGATTGACAAATAATGGTCCAACTTCATTAAGAGATCATATTACCAAACATTGTATTACTTTCATTTGATTGTATTTTATTTTCTTTTATTCCAACTTATTCATTCTAAAACCATTTAGTGATTAAGGATTCAAATTCAAATGAGAAAGCTCTTGGATTTCAAAAACTGTATAATAGATTACAAACTCATGTTCGAAATCATTTATTTCTATTTTATTTCTATTTTATTAAACAATCAAAAATAGACATTCCTTAAAAACCAATGGTCCATGTTGTATTTTCTTTTGTCTGTATCAGAGACATCATCTTCACAGGTAAACAACAATGGTCAACCTTTCTTATTTACAATTAATTAATTGTTCAATTTAGTCTCCAGCTCCTTTTTATACACCTCTATTCAATGAAGATATCCTTAAAAAACCTCAACAACAATCAAATATTGAAGCTAAAAATATGGATTTCGAATCCTTGCCAAAACAAAGTTCAATTCAGAAAAAAAATGAAAATTGTCCACCTCAAGATATTACAAATTTTCATGCAAATCGAAGTACGTTTCATTATCTTTTTCTTTTGAATTGAATCAAATTCAATTTTTTTCATTTTCATTTAAATTCTATCCAGTTCCAGAATCCCTTCTTGTTCGTGATATTCTTTTTGTTTTTCAAGGAATTGATGGAAATTTCATTAAATTTGATGCCAATAAGGATATGTATATTGTTGATAATAGAGTAATTTCTTTTTTTTTTTTTTTTTTTTTTGAGATTTTGATTGAAAAATAATCAATAAATAAAATAGAATATTTCTATCTCAAATCAACAACTAATTTCAAGATTATCAGAACTTGGTTGGTTATATAAAAAAGTTTCAAAAGTTTTGGAAGAAAAGAAAATGAGACCTTCAGTTGGATTAGTAGCTCAAGTTTTTTTTCTTCTTTTCTTCTTTTTTTTTTTTTTATTTTTTTTTTTTTTTTTTTTTTTTTTTTTTTTTTTTTTTTTTTTTCTTTTTTTTTTTTTTTCTTTTTTTTTTCTTTCTTTTTTTATTCAAATTTTCACAATTAATAGAGTTTATTTTCTGCACTCCAAGAAGAATTAACAAACTATTATAAACTAATTATTATACTCGAAAATCAAGCAAATTATCATGAAAATGATCTTGAAAATCAAATTGAACTCGTTGGTTTAACGTTAAAAAGATTATTAGTTTGGATACAAGAACCTTTACAACAAATGAAAATGACTGCCATTATCCTTGATGCATGCCAAAATTTGAAAGGAGGAGAATTAATTTCAAGAGTTTATGAATATTTACTCCATGGAGATCCACATGTAAAACAATTTGTTCATAAATTAATAGAAGCAGTATGTTTTTTTTTTTTTTACAAAAAAAAACTATTTTAAGTGATGAACTCATTTTTTATTTTATTTTTATTTTTAGATGTCTGTTCCATTTTTCGAAATGATTTGGAAATGGGTTTCAGAAGGTGTCCTCTCTGATCCTTTTGAAGAATTAATGATCACTTGTAATAAAGAAGATTGTGATTTATGGAGTTCAAAATATTTTTTAGATCATAAAATGAGACCTCCATTTATCTCTTCTTCCCTTGCAACAAAAGTTTTTTTTTTTTTTTTTTTTTTCTCTTAATATTGTCAATTTTTTATTTTATTTTATTTTTGTTTTCAATAGATTTTTTTAATTGGAAAATCAATAAATTTTTTGAGGAGTGCTTGTCAGGATGAAACAATTTCATCTCAAGAAAGTATTTTTTTGTTTTTTTTGTTTTTTGTTTTGTTTCTTTTTTTAAAAAAATATCCTTTTTAAAAATTACAAAGAGCTGGAATATAAGAACTTGAAACAATTTGAAGAAAAAATTGAAGAAATTTATCAAAATACTTCAAAACGATTATTGGAACTAATCTTTACGAAATATGAGTTAATGAGTCATATCGAATCTTTCAGAAAATATTTACTTTTGGGTCAAGGAGATTTTGTTCAAAGATTAATGGATTTGATTGAGTTTGATTTTTTTTTTATTTTTTTTGTTTTTCAAAAATTTCCATTTCAATGCATTTTTTGAAATAGAGGAGAACTTTCAAAACCAGCAAGTACAATAATTCGCTATCATCTTACGGGTATTCATTTTTTTTTTTTTTTACCACTCAAAAACAAATTATTTGGATCTGTTTTGAAATAGGAATTTTGGAAACTGCTATAAGAGGTTCGAATGCCCAATTTGATGATCCTAATAATTTACAAAGATTGGAAGTTAAAATTTTCCAGGTTTATTTTTTCTCTTTTTAAAATATTTTAAAGCAAGAAAGGAAATTCTAAAAATCAACTCATTAAAAGCCCAATTCTGGAGAAACAGGATGGGATGTCTTTACCTTGGATTATAGAGTGGAATCACCAATTGATACTATTTTCACAAAGAAAAATATTGATCAATACTTGAAACTTTTCCATTTCCTCTGGAAAATAAAACGAGTTGAACATTCACTTTCAACATCTTGGAGAGCTTCTCATACAGGAAGACATTTAAGAGAAAAGATTCCTTTATTAACAAGTTCTTTTTTTTTTTTTTTTTTTTTTTTTTTTTTTTTTTCTTTTTTTTTTTTTTTTTTTTTTTTTTTTTTTTTCTTTTTTTCTTTTCTCTCTTTTCTTTTTTTTTTCTTTTTTCTTTTTTTGAATATTCTGTTATTCTTTTTTGAAAATTAACTCTCAAAAATTAGACCTTTCAGTTGAATATCATGAAGTTCGGTTGTTGGGACTAGAAATGGGACACTTTATTTCTCAGTTACAATATTATATCTATTTTGAGGTGCTCTCTTTCTTATTTTCTTATTTCTTATTTTATAAATTATAAGTCAATTTTATTTTTGAAAATAACTTTCTAGGTTTTGGAAACTTCATGGAGAGAATTTGAAGGATCATTAAAAAAAGTTGAAAATTTGGATGCAATCATTCACTTTCATCAAGTTTATTTGGAAAACATTACAAAAAAACTGTTTGTCGACCAAAATTCAATTGTAATTTTAAATTAATTTGAGTTCAGTTTTAGATGAATTAAGATTTTTTTTTAAAAAAAAAAAAAAATAGGTCATACATCAACAATTAACCCAAATTTTTAAATCAATGATGGAATTTCATAGGCAACAGGTTCCTTTCTTGAAATCTCGAAAAAAATTTTTCGTTTAATTTTTTAATTTTCTATATTTATTTAGGTCAAACTTTCAGATATATTTGCTTCTGAAGTACTTAGAAGGTCAAAACTTTTAGTTGAACTACAAGCTTCTGAAAAACAAGGTAAATGGGGACTAACCGATGATGATATATCACATCAAGAAATTCCACCAGAGGCCATTGAAGAGTTAAATAAAGTGAGAAGGGAACTCTCATTATTACATAAAACATTTAGAGTATCAATTTTTCTTTTCTTTTCTTTTTTTCCTTCTTTTCTTTGTTTCTAATCTTTTTTTTTTCAAATCTATAATAGAATGAAATGAAAGTCCTACTCAAATCATTATCAGGGAAAGATGTTCCTGAGTACCAACTCTTGATCAACAAACTCGAGTTTTATTCAAAAAATATGTAAAATATCACCATATATTAAATTGAAGCAAACAGTTAAAAAAAAAAAAGTTTTTAGTTACATTATTCTCTTTTTAATTTTTTCATTTGTTTTTTTTCAAAGGGAATTGTGGAACAATTTGAAAGATTTTGAGAAAAACCAAGAATAGATACAGGTTGAATCGAGAAAGTCACTTCTTCTGGGTCATCTAAGTTCAAATTCAAGAAATTTAAGGCTCTGAATTTGTTGCAGTATGATGTTCCAATAAACTTTTCATTTGCATAAATGTTGAAATGGCTCTGTGAAAACCAATTTTCCCAGGCCCAAGTGAGAGTTAAGCTTTGATTTTTCTCCTCATTTTCTGTGATATCAGTGATATCAATATTTTTAATTGGTTGTGATGTCTTACAAATGTCATAGTTTGAAGCAATATTTCCAATTGTTCTTTGATCAAAATCAGTTGGATTAAAAATCTAAATTATAAAGAAGAGATTTATAAACATGAAGTAGACATAAAAATGAGGAAATAAAGAAGAAAAAGGTCACCTTGATTTCTCCGATTGTTAATGTTTCACTTCGTTTTAATGGGTTTCCTTGAACTCTAAAGCCAATTTGTTCGATGATTAAATTTTCATCTTCTTTGATTGGATAAAATTCTTCAGTTTTCCAAAGGCCAGTTTTTTTTTGTTTGAGTGGAGCCAATTTCCTTTCACTTCCATCATTAAATTTTAATTCTAAACAAATATCAAGACTTCCTTCATATAAATATGTCAAAATAAATGTTTGTTGATATTTTGTCTGAATCTTTGTTTTGAAAAGTAAAATGAATTCGTCTATTTTACTTCTATTTAGAATAAGAAAGATTAAAATTTAAATATTAACCTTTCATAAAAAAAAAAAGTGAAAGAAAAGAAAAGAAACTTATTTTCAATCACAAGAGATAAACAACTCCCCCCATTAAAAGCAGCATCTTGTGATATTTCAGTTGAAATTCCACTCTTTGTTTTGGGAAAATAAATTGGTTGAAGTGCTTGTGTATTTAAATTTCCATATTTTTTTGAACAAATTACCTAATTGTAATTGTTGTTTGAGTTAAAAATAAAATAAATAAATAAATAAATAAATAAAGAAGATTCACGTTTCCATTTAAATAATAAGAATTGCCATATCCTTGATCAAAATTTGAATAGAGATAATTACTATTTGGAGAAACTCTTGATTCAAAATAATCACCAATACATCCTAATTAAGAATATGAAACTAACGAATAAAAATAACAATAAATTTACCTTTATCTTTTGAAGGTAAACCATCTCCAATCCAAAATAGCTCATCATTAACTTGAAAATTCTCTTTTCCTAAAACTTCATAAACCCAACCTGGAGCAAAAAGAGCAAGTGATACATCAGCTTCTTTAATTACTTTTAATGCCTATTTATTCATTCATTTTTCAAATATTAATGAAAATGAAAAAATGAAAAAAAAAAAAAAAAAAAAAAAAAAAAAAAAAAAAAAAAAATAAAAAAAAAAAAATTCAAGAACCTTATATGTATCAAATCCTCCTCCTCCAAAGGTATTTCTTCCAAAAACATCACATCCCATAAATATTTCAGATTTACGATCTTTAGCAAGTTCAGCAGAATTTTTTGGAAAATCTTCTTTCCAACAATAATTAGAAAAGAATCCATCACAATTTTCAAAATACTGATAATTTTGAGAATTGAGTTGATTTTGCCAATTCAATTTCCCTTCATGTGTTACACTATCATACCTATTTATTTAAATACCATATTAGAATAAAAGATTTTTTTTTAAAAAAAAGAAAAATTCAAACCAAATTACAAGTGATTCAGGATCTTTTTCATGCATTTTTCGTGTTAATTGAGCCACGAAATTAATCATACTATCTGCATGGTCTTGATCTTTCAAATGAGTTTCGATATTAATTAGCCAACCATCAAAACGATAAAATAAAGCAACTTCGACTTTGATTTTTTTTTTTTTTTTCAAAAAAGAGCTTTCAAAATTATTATTCAAATTTCAAACCTAATTTATCTGCAAATGTATAATTCTTTGTTCCATCAGAATTTAATGTAAATGTATTAACTAATTTAAAGTTATCCAATTTTCCTTGATCCCATTCTGTAATAAAAGTTCCTAACATTTTAACTCCATTTCTATGAGCACAATTGGTCCAACAAGGAGGTGGAATTGTAACTCGTTCATGACTAAAGTAGATAAATATATCAATCCATTGCCAGTATTTTGTTGAATAAAATTGAGTTTCTTCAGTTCCTTGAACACTTTAAATATTTATAAATAATTAATGAATTAATTTATGATTTGCTGGAGAATTTTTTAGAAAAAGAAACATTACTATCGATCATTTAAATATCCACCCATCATATCATGACAAACTAAAACTTGATTTTTTGGTTTAGGTCCAGGTCTTTGATGTAAAGGGACATAAGAAATATTGAAAAAATCATTTGGTTGCCATTCGTTAAGTTCATCAAGAGATTTGATAGGGTAGGTTATTGGAACCATCTCTTGTTTTTCTTTAGCTCTTTTGATTTCAATTTCTTCATCCATTTGTTTCTTTTTCTCTATTTTTTTTATTGTTTATTGGTTCTTGTAATGGTATATTCTCTTTTCGAATCCATTTTCTCTTTTCCAAAAAAAAAAATCAAATCAAATTAAATCAAATCAATAGATATTAATGAATGTTTAGCAAATAATGGAGGATGTCAGGATCAAGCAATTTGCACAAATACAATTGGAAGCTTTAATTGTGCTTGTAAACCTGGTTATTCAGGTGATGGTAAAAATTGCACAGGTATTATTTTATTTATTTATTTATTTATTTATTTATTTCTCTTTCGATTCTTTGATGTTTATGAAATTTTTGATTATTATCAATTTTTAGCAATGAAATGTCCACCAATATCAATTGGAAATGCAAATTATTCAATCACTTTGGCAGGAAATACAGCATTGGGAAAATGTGATGATTTATATTATGGAAGTCCAACACTTTATTGTAATTTAACTGGTTCTT
>Ga0209960_1002708_pt1 | contig 16978 bp, 20 predicted proteins | sample ThiBiot_500_plan_2_FD_183947 | JGI IMG/M metagenome (GOLD analysis project Ga0209960, IMG submission 183947) | Wastewater bioreactor microbial communities from Cape Town, South Africa - Thiocy_expt_500_plan (SPAdes) | ecosystem: Engineered > Bioreactor > Thiocyanate-remediating >...
AAATTTCTTGTGTTTTTTTTTTCAAAAAAAAAGTTAAATTTCCTCGGTAATGTTGTTGTTAATGGTCCCTTCACTCCCCTTGCAACAGATTTAAAACCATCAAAAATCGATCCCAAATATGCAATTCCAAGTTTCTTTCTTTCTTTCTTTTTTTATTCTTTTTTCTATTCTTTGAGTTTTTTTTTAAAAAAAATAAATAAATAAAGAAACTGCTCCTCCTCGTGGATGGAGAAATGTCCTTAGAGAACAAGGAATTCCAGCATTTGTTAAAGCAGTTAGAAATCACAAAGGGCTTTTAATTACTGATACCACATTTAGGTTTTTTTTAAAAAAAAGACAGATTTTTATTTTAATTTTAATATCTGACCCTTTTTCTTTCATTTAGAGATGCTCATCAATCACTTTTGGCAACTCGTGTTAGAACTCATGATCTTCTTCATATTGCTCCCCAAACAGGTTTTCTTTTTTTTTTTTTAATTCTTTTTCGAAAAATTTTGTACTTATAAAAAATAAAATTTTTTAATTAGCTCATATTCTTGCCCCTGCATTTTCAGTTGAGACATGGGGAGGAGCAACTTATGATGTTGCTTTAAGATTTTTAAAAGAATGTCCATGGGAAAGATTAGGAAGATTAAATGAATTATTCCCAAATATCCCATCTCAAATGTTATTAAGAGGAGCAAATGCTGTTGGTTATACAAAGTATTTTTTTTTTACCTTTTCTTTTCTTTCTTCTTTTTTCTGGGAACAAATATTAATTTTTTTTAAAAAATTGATAATTTTTAGTTATCCTGATAATGTTATTTTTAAATTTTGTGAAGTCGCTAAAGATCATGGAATGGATGTTTTCAGAGTTTTTGATTCTTTAAATTATCTTCCTAATATGCAAATGGGTATTGAAGCTGCAGGAGCTGCAGGAGGAGTTGTCGAAGCCTCAATTTCTTATACTGGTGATGTTTCAAGTCCTAATCCTGGAAAATATAATCTCGATTATTATCTTACCCTTGCTCATGAATTAGTAAAATGTACTTTTCTTTCTTTCTATTAATTTATTATAATTCACTTATTATTGACATTTTTTTTTTTTTTTTTTTCCAATAATAACAATCATTCAAAATAAATAGCTGGAACACATATTTTGGGAATTAAAGATATGGCTGGAGTTTTAAAACCCCATGCTGCTACTTTATTAATTGGAGCTTTAAGAAAAGAATTCCCAAATGTTCCTATTCATGTTCACACTCACGATACAGCTGGAGCAGGTCCATAATTTTAAACATTTGATCCTTTTTTTTAAAAAAAATCATATTAAAAATTGTTCACATTTCTAGGTGTTGCAAGTATGTTAGCTTGCGCAGAATCAGGTGCTGATATTGTTGATGCTGCTGTTGATTCTATGTCTGGAATGACATCTCAACCATCTATGGGTTCCTTTTTATCTTTTCTTTTTTTCCTTTTTCTTTTCGCTTTTGTTTCTAAACTCTTTATATATAGGTGCTATTGTTGCAGCTTTGGAAAATACCAATCTTAACACTGGATTATCACTTGCAGGAATCTCAGAACTTAGTAACTATTGGGAACAAGCTCGTGGATTGTATTATTTATTTATTTATTTAATTAATTTTATTTTATTATTTTTCTCATTTATTTATTTTTGGTAGATATGCACCATTTGAATGTACAACAACAATGAAGAGTGGATCATCCGATGTTTACCTTCATCAAATCCCAGGAGGACAAGTAACATTTTTCAAATTTCATTTCATTTCATTCCTCAAATTTAAATTAAATTTTTAAAAAAAAATTATTTTTCAACAACTTGTTAGTATACCAACCTTCACTTCCAATCTTACAGTCTTGGATTATCTGAACAATGGCCTGAAGTTAAAAAAGCTTATATTGATGCTAATGAATTACTTGGAGATCCTCCAAAGGTCACCCCAAGCTCAAAAGTTGTTGGAGATCTTGCTCAATTTATGGCTCAAAATAAACTTACTAAAGAACAAGTCCTTGAAAAAGCAGAAGAATTATCTTTCCCCTCATCTGTTGTTGAATACTTCCAAGTAAATTTTTTTTCAAACTAAATATTAAAATTCTTTAACTAAATTTCCCTTTCTTTCTTTTACTAAAAAAGGGTGCAATTGGACAACTCCCAGGAGGATTCCCTGAACCATTAAGAACTAAAGTTTTGAAAGGAAAACCAACTATTGAAGGAAGACCAGGAGAAACTCTTCCAGATTTTGATTTCCCAGCATTACAAAAAGGATTGAAAGAAAAATATCCTGATGCTGAAATTTCTGAATTTGATTTATTAAATGCTGCTCTTTATCCTAAAGTAATATTTTCGTATTTTTAATTTTTTTTTTCCTGAAAACCAACACCTTTTTTGAATTAGGTTTATGAAGAATATATGGACTTCAAAGAAATGTATGGAAGTGTTACAAATGTACCAACTAGAGTTTTCTTTGGAACCCTTGAAGTCGGAAAAGAAATTAGAATTGAAGTTAAAAAAGTATAATTGAATTTAAGATTCTCTCTTTATCAAAATCATTTTTTTAAAAAAACAAAAAATTAATCTTTAGGGAAAAGCTTTTGATGTCAAACTTTCAGCTATTGGAGAACTTCAAGAATCAGGAAAAAGAGAAGTTTTCTTTGAATTAAATGGTTCACCAAGATCATTATTTATTACCGATAAATCATCAATTGGAGTAATCTTTATTTCTCATTATTTTCTCTCTCTCTTCCATTTTAAATAAAACAATAATGAAAAATTAGAGCAAAAAAGCAAGAGAAAAAGCTGATAAGAAAGTTCAAGGATCTATTGGAGCACCCATGCCAGGAAAAGTTGTTGGAATTCGTGTTAAAGTTGGAGATAAAATTGAAAAGGGACAACCATTAGTTGTTTTAAGTGCAATGAAAATGGAAACCGTTGTATCTGCACCAATGTCTGGAACCATTTCTAAACTTTCAGCTGCTATGGATGAAGATTTAGCAGGAGGTGACTTGTTAGTTGAAATTAAATAATACTCTTTTAAAAAACAAAGAATTGTAGCTAATAAATTTTGAAAAACTTTTATTTTGCTTTGTTTTGAATTTTGCATTTTGATTCTACAATTGAAAGAAAGAATGAATGGAAAGTTTTTTTTTTTTTTGGATAGTTTAAGTTCATTTATTGGAGATAACTAGCTTCATGTTCAGCCAAAATTTTTGCAGAAGCTTTTCCATCTAAAAATAATTGACTAACTTCTTCAATTTCTTTTTTTGTTATTTCGTCCATTCCATTTATTTTTGCAAGGATGCTGCTTGGACTTAATAATTGAACTGCAAATCTGTAGTTTTTATTTATGATTATTTGAAAAAGATCATTTAAATAATATTAAAGATTTTTTTTTACCTTAAAGAAGTGTTTGATCCAATTTCAGCTAAATAATCGATTGATTCTTGTGAAATAATAAGTCCTAATTATATTTTGGAAGTTAAATAAATCTTCAAAACAACAAAACAAATCATAAATGTAAAAAAAATTCAAAAAGATAAATTAAATGAATCAGGATTTCCGATAGTTATAATCAATAATGATCAGCCGAACGAGAATTTTCTCATCATAGAAAAAAAAAGAAAAGAAAAAAAAGAAAAGAAAACCTTCAGTTTTAGCACGAATTTTTATAATAGTCGCCATTTCTTCGGTTGTGTAAGGAAGAGTTCTAATAATTACCATACGATCTAATAAATCAATAGGAATTCCATGTGGAGCTAAAATATCTGTTCCTCTATTAAAATTAATATTTGATATCAGAAAATACGAAGAGAAGTGGTAATTATTAAGAAATAAAAAAAGAAAATTTGTTCAGAAAAAAAAAAGAAACCTAATTGGACAAAGTCCTCTATTTGTTGCAAAAATAACGACAGGAGAAAGAGTTGATTCCAAAGCACGATTTAAATAAGTAAAGCATTCAATATCAAGCATATGAACTTCATCAATAAAAAGAACTCCTGGAACAAGTTCAGCAATTCCATCTTCAATATATTTATTCACAACTTTGTTAATTTCAGTTCGAAGTTTTTCAGTAATTTCAGTTTTTCTAGGTTTTAAAAGTTGATTCATCATGGAAACTATATCTTGACCTCCCTTTATAATTATATTTTTATAAATAAATTATAAAGTGAGTTTTTTTTTTTTTTTTTTTTTCTGAAGAAGGAAGATAATTCAACCTGAGGTTTTGAGTTAGCTAAATCTAAATCATGTAAAGTTAAATCTTGAATAATTTCTTTTTTCTTATGAACTTCTCCTTTTGGAATTGGTACATATTCTTCTGCTTCTAAATCATATTCAGTTGCAAATCCATCACTTCTTCCAACTCTCTAATGAATTAATCATTTTCATTTCATTTTTTTTTTTTTTTTTGACCAATTTGAAAAAATTACTTTCACTGATCCATTATTTGCTTCAATATAAATTACATCTCCAACACTGACTTTTTCTTTCTGTAAACTATTTGGTCGAATGGATGGATTTTTTAAAAATCATCGAAATATATTGAATTAAATATCAAAAAATTGAACCTTTCATAAATTGTTGGATCTAATTTAAGTTGTTTTGTTCCTTTCACAGTTTTTAATCCAACAATAACATGAGCGATAGTTTTTCCATACCCTCCCATTGCATTCTCTGTTTCTTCTACTGTCATTTCTGTAACTTCTCCTTCATAAACTTCTTTTGTCTCTTTAATTCTTAATCCTGATAATTACAAAAAAAAAAGATGTTGAATTTAATTTTTTTTATAAATCAATGTAAAAATTCAATACCAATAGCTTTTCTGAAATTTTCCATTAAGATTTCAGTTTTTTTAACTTCAGCAGAGTAAACTTCAGATCCTGACATTGGACAGAAAGGAACCTTTTTTATGAGAAAAAAATCAATATTTTAATGATTTTGATTTGACACAAAAAAGAAAAAAATTGAATTACTTTGGGACCAAGTTGTTGAGAAAGAGCAAGAGCTAAAGCAGTTTTTCCTGTTCCCGCTCCTCCTGCAATAAGAACTCCTCTACCTCCCATTTTCTTACTAGAAATCAATCCTACAATAATTCCAGCAGCCTAATATTGTTTTTATTTATTTAGGTGACATTTTGGATCCAAACAAACATCAATAGACAATACAATTTTTTAAAAAAATCATAATGCAATCAAAAAAAAAACTGAAATCTCAAATTATTAAACAATGTAATGCAAATGGAAAATGAAAATAAAATAAAAAGAAGAGAAAAACATATAAAAGTAATCAAAGCTCTAACCTCTCTTGCAGCTTCTTGTCCAACAAACCCAGAACTAATAGGTTCAGGTGTTCCATCTTCCCCCAATCCAAGTCCTTTGATATGGCTATGAACTGCCACCCTGATCTCTCTGTTATTTTTCACTTCTTCGATCTTCATTTATGCACAACAAAACACAAAAATCTATTTCAAACAAAAAAGAAAGAGATTGAGTGAGTTTGAATTGAAGTTATAGAATGAGTATTAAGGTTGGTTATAAGGTTAAGGTCTTGAGGGTATAATGGAATGGAGAAGAGAGAAGAGCGCCACGATACTTTTATAATTGCATGAAATATAAAAACATGGCATAAATCATTTTTCTGCTTCGAATCCTCATAGCCATCCTATCACTTCACTCGACTTATATTCCAATTCCTCTTCATTACATATTTAATATTGTCAATACTATCAATAGTTATATCATTGGAAATAAAATTGTTCATTTGTTGCTGATAATATTGATATTTTACAATTTTCTTTTGATAGTTTGAAATGGGAGGTTCAAATCATTAATATTGTCAATAGTTGTATCATTGGAAAGAAAATTGTTTGTATTTGATTCTGATATAATATTAGTTTGATTATATGTATTGAATATAAACCTAAAGAAAGAAAAAAGAAAATTTTGTATAATTTACAAATTTATTTATTTATTTTTATAAGATTTTCTTGAAATCAATGTCCAAGACTCGTGTAGATGAGATTTGAGCTTTTCATTCATTCATTCATTCATTATTTTATTTCTGTTTGATATTTGTTCTTTGATGAATTAAATAATTAATAATTATTTCTCAATTTAGGATGAAAACCTTTGGAATGGAAATGAAAATATTTGGATTATCTTGAGAAATAGATTCATGAGCAACAGTCCTTGTTTCTTGTCTCAGCTTTTAAATTGTTGATTGATGAACTTAAGAAAGGTGTCCTTTTTGAACAACCTCTTGAGCTATTTAGTTCCCTTTCGACTCTTGTTTTTATTTTAGATGAGGCCACTGTCAAATGGATTAAAATCAAGAAGTTTGTCAGATTGGTTCCTTAGTTCGAAAAATTTTTGAAGTGAAATGGATATTCTCAGCTTCATAATACAAATCATGATTTTGCATAGGATTTCTATTCATTTGAAATTTTTCGATGGCTTTTGTATTTTTTGACCGCTCAGTCTAAGTAAATATGCAGATACAAACACTTGCATCTGTATCCCTGAGTCTAATACGTCGTTGGAGTCCTTTGAAGGTATAATCACAGTTATTTCTCGAAAATGGTTCTTTTTTTTTTTCTTTAAAAAAAAATAATTATTATGAAAGCTGATTGGAAAAAAAAAATTTCTTATAATATAGGATTTTCAAAGTTTTTGGTTGTCGAAGTTTGAATTGAAATGAATTTGCGCTTGATCAAGATATCAACAACCATTTTGATATCATCTTGCGCATTAACTGAGGTATGAGTTGAATTTCTTTTCATATTAAATGCATCTCGAATGATTTTCCTGATTTTGTGGCTAACATCTAAATGTATCGTTGTTTTTTTTGATCGCTTCAATACTTTGTCTGTCTTTTATGGCTCTTTTAGTTTCGCCATTGAGATGTTCCTTTTCGTTATCATAGGTGATTGATATAAAACTATCAATATCCTACCCTCCTCAAACTTTCTCCAGTTTCCCTTTGCCTGTTGCCGTTTCTTTTGGATATACTAAGTTTCTCCTTTGTTTTAATAAAACATTCAAATTTTAACACAACAAATTTTATTTTGATTTCATTTTTGATTTATTGAGGAAAAAAAAAAACATTCAAAATCTATCATAACATTCAATGTTTGAAACTTTTAGTTTTGTAATAGTAACAGTTTTTCATCTTTCCACATTTGCCTCAGTTGTTGTTTCATTTCATCATCACTAAATATTGAATCAATTGTTTGATAAGAGAGATCAAATAGATTCTTCTTTGTTAGTGAGAAAGAATTAGCCATAATTAAGTATTCACCACTTAAACTACAGTCAAAAACTCCTCTATCATCTGTCTTTTCATTCAATGTTAGAAAAAGAAAAGAAAAAAAAAATTATCGTTCAAAGACAAGAAATCACAAACCGAAATTAGAACTGGGTGATTTTGAAAATACCATTCTTTAAAGTGGTGTTCATCATGATTCTTAACGGTTTGGCATTTAAAATTGGATGTTGGACATAACTCTTTTTTTTTTTAAAAAAAAATTAAAATAAATAAAATAATATCAAAAGAAAACAAGAAAAAGAAAAAACCTAATGGGATTTTGGATTGTAAAACCATATTTTTTAATTCAGAATTAAGATAAGTAGCATGACCAATTCGATCAGGAATAAATGAAATCATCTCTTTTGATTCTTCATAGTTTATTACTTCACCAACATGGAAAGTAATTTTTAAACCAAGTTCTCTCGCTTTAAAAAATGCAGGTTCAATTGCTTTATAATTTCCTTTCTAAAGGATTTATTATTTTTGATTGACATGATTTTTTAAAAAAAAGAAAATAAAAAGAAATGAAAAAAAAAAAACTCAACAGTTGGATCTCCACAAAGATCTACTCCAACAATTCCTCGATGTTTCAATTTATTAGCAAGATAAACTGTATCTAAAGCATCTTCAAGATTTGTTCTACGATCAATTGAAAGAATCAAACGAACAAAAATTGTGGGTATTTCATTTTTACAAATATCTATTTCATCAAGAATGTTTGTGATATATTCTAGTTTATCCATTCCTTCAAGAAAAAAAAAGAAAAATGTTTTGAATATTTTCAAATAATATTTTATCAAATTTTTTCAATTGAATTACCAAACCTGAGATTTCTTTAGCTCTTGGTGTTGTTCTCAATTCAAGATATTTTACATTCTCTTTTGCAAAATCTTCAATAAGAAAATAAATTAATGAAAAAAATTTTTTAAAAAAAGAAATTGATACCACGGATTACATATCTAGTTGCATATCTAACCGATGGAATATCATTCACAAGGCTATAAACCAAAGAAAACATCTCAAAAACTCTATTCAAAGAACCAATTCGTTAATCTCAATTTTTTTTTTAAAAAAAAAAAAAAGTCTAAAGAATCAATTACTCTGGAAAATTATTCCCTGTTGTTAAGACATCAATATTCTTTGATTCAAAAGTCTCTCCATTACTTTTCTTTTTCTCCAAGATCTCTTTTAATGTTTCAAGACTGATTGAACCATTCAAATGTGCATGAACTTCCTAAAGAGAAAAAAACAAGGATTAATGACTAAAAAAAAAAAAAAATTTATGAATTTTAAAATGTTAAAACATCAATTTTAAAATATTAAATGTGAAGTTAATCAATGTTAAATGTTGAATGAAGAAAATGTTACAATCTTTGGGAGAGAAAAGCAAAAGTCTTGCATCTTGTTTTGCTTTTTGAAAAATAAAAAGGGAATAAGTTTAAAAGAAAAATTGATAATTTGTTCCCTTTTTAATTTTCAAAAACTTTTAAAAAAACTTAGAAATCTGCTCCAACATCAAGTCCTTCTGATATATTTGAAACATTATAACTAACGAACTGGAGTGTTATAGCTAACTTTCACATCAATCGCTTGAATTCTAACTATTCTCAAGCTTGAATCAAGTTTTTCAAGCTTGAAACAGAAAACTTCAAAAAAGAATCTCCAAAAAAAGAATCTTCAAAATGCAAAGAGAAAGTGATTTATTTTTTGCTTGTGTGTCTGGGAACATTGAATTGATTCAGAAGCTACTGAGCTCTCCAGAAGTTGGAATTAATTGGAGAAATGGTGATGGTTGGACTCCTTTATATGTTGCTTGTTGGTATGGATATCTTGAAATTGCGAAATTATTATTGAATGATGAAAGGATTGATGTAAATGTAGCAGATAAGTATGGCTTAACACCTTTTTTTATTTCTTGTTATCATGGACATTTTGATATTGTGCAGTATATGTTTGTAAGTGGAAAAGATGTAAATTTTAGTGTCGTTGATGATGAAGGAAAAACATCACTTGAGATTGCAAGAAAAAGAGGAAGTGGTGAAAAACAAATGTGGGAAAAGGAAAAAGATTTTCAAAAAGCAAAAACAAATTGCCCAAAGATTGTTGAGTTAATAGAAGCATTCGAAAGAGATCCTAATGAAACAAGAATCAAATTGAAAATACAACTTGGCATCTTAGGTAAACAATTTTTTTATTTCAGCTCTTATTTTTTTCGTTAATTCTTTTTTTTTTTTCAAGATGCTCGTGCTGCGATATTATTTGCAATGATAGTTCTCTTTTCAGATCATTACTTTGAGTTCAAAGATCAACAGGAAGGGTTATAGATCTGCAGTTTTCTATTTTTTCTTTATCCCCTCCGGAATTCTATTAATATTTTAATTGTTGAACATTCTGGTTAGAAGTGGTGCTATAATATTGATGTACTTTTTGTAAAACTCATTAGTAAGTCCAGGTACCAAAAGATATCTTAAGTTAGGTCGTTAATTCATTTCGTTTCTTATCTCGGGACTTAGTCTTCAACGAAAATTTACTTTGATATTTGTCCGTATAGAAGTTCTTTTGAATCAAAAAATTTGAGAAAAGATTTCTCCCTAAATCTTTTTTCTGTCTTTGTAGTTTTGGATTATTTTCTTTTCTTCTGTGATGGAATGGAGTTTTCTTTAGTATGATTCGTTGCTTTATTTTTGGATGCCAAAATTTTTTTTAGGACTCTTGTTTCGAGAGGCATGTTACGATTCTTGAGCTTTAGGGTCTGAATAAGGACATTTAAATTAAATTTATGTTTTGGATAAGATTGTGTATATTGTTAGAGGCGTAGATTCTGTCAATCCTGGTTCTTACTTTTCTTCCCAGCTAAATGTTTTAAGATTTGGATTTCTTCATGTGATAGACATTCTTTTTCATTGAGGCGGAGCAGTGAAGTTTGATTTCGCGCTCTTGTTCTTGTATTAAATTCTCTGTGATTGTTACATATTTACTTTGAAACAAGTTTCTTGCCTTTGCTTTCCCAGCTAAATGTTTTAAGATTTGGATTTCTCCTCCTCCCACCAATCCTTGACTTCCCATTTTTTTTAATCTTTTGAGTTCTTTGGCCATAAAACAAAATTAATTTGTCGAGCCATTCTTCTTCGAGGGCGATCATGGAATAGTTGTTTCTGAGTTACCTCCATTTTTATCAATTTGTTTCAAAAATTGAGAAAATTGTAGATTGATAATCAAATAAAATTTTTGACCCATAATTCTTCATATTCATACCCTTTCGTTCACAAAATTCGAATGTATTTGATGTCAAAAAAATGCATCAAAAGAAAAAAAAGGACGGGAAAGTAAAAAAAAAAAAAATTATCAGAGATAATTAATTAATTAAAAAAGGTGAAAAATAAACAAAAATAAATGAAAAATTACTGCAAGAATTGGGAAAAACCCCCTTACAATAATTGACTTTTGAACAATCAACCTCAACCTTATCCCAACCTATTATGTTCAAACATAAGCTAACTCAATCATGATTCTTCTTCGTTTCATAATTATAATCTACTCAATTCATTTTTATTAATATCAAAAAATTTGTTCAAATTTTGGAAAAACCAATTTTGAAAAAACCAATTTTGACTTAATGAAAACAGATTCTATCTTCTCTTCTTTAAATTTTAAAATATTTGAGAAATGGTCATATATAACATTGATTCTTTTTTATGAATTTGAAAAATCATTCTTAGAAATGAATTTGAAATAGTAATAATTTTTTTGAAATTCAATGAAATTTTTTGAGATATAATTACCAAACTTTTGAAACAAAAAAACATCAATACAAGAAAATAATAAATATTCAATTACTAATTTTAATAACTAATAATAATAGTATTCTGATTTCAAGATTCTTGAAGAATCTCATAAGTATCAGTTTATGAGGATGAACATCCAATATTATTCTCTCTTTGCTTTGTTATTATTCTTCGCATCAACCAAAGGTTTATTTAAATTTGTTTATTTTATGAATTCATAAACAAACAAACAAATCAATCAACAAATAAAAGGTCTGGTACTCTATAATCCTTGCGATGATCCCAATATATGCTTATTTGGTGCATTATGTATTCCTAATATTGTGGCCTGTCTTCTATATCCTTGCCCGCAATTTGAATGTCGTATGATCTTCTTACTTTTTTTAAAAAAAATCTTATTCTTCATTCTATAATTCATTTTAATTTTAATGACTCTTTTTAATGATGATTTAGAATGCCCAACTGATGGATGTACAAAAGAAAATATACCAGTTTGCGGCTCAAATGGAGTAACTTACCAAAATCAGTGCAATCTGGATATCGCGACTTGTTTAACAAATGGATTTGTGGTAAAAATCTCTGATGGGGCTTGTCCTGTCACTGGTAATTATTCTTTGATTGTTTTTCAATTTTCTGACTTTACTTTCTTTCTTTCTTTCTTTTTTTTTTTTTTTTCACATTTCACTCTGAAAATTTTCCATCATAGGTTCGATAAATGCCCAAGACAAAAGCATATTGATGAGTTTTTATGACAACTTAATATTAAAAAATTTTACTTGGGCAACTAAAGATGATTTATGTGGTCAAATTGGAATTTATTGTGACTATGGTAAAGAAGATAGAAGAGTCAATATGATGTACTTTTTATTTCCTCATTTTATTGCTTTCTTAAATAAACATATGGATTTTAAAATAAAAAATAGAGACCTCCATGGGATGGGCCTTGTTGGGACAATACCAACGGACTTTGGAAGTCTGTCTGCTCTAACACATCTGTAATACTTTTTTTTTTGTTTCTATTCGTATCTTTTCACTACCCAACAAAGCCAAGTAATTGAAAATGAAATATAGGATCCTTGATGACAATCAACTTTTTGAATCTATACCAACTCACCTTGGCAGAATATCACAATTGAAAAAAATGTAAATAAAATTCACCATAACTCTAATATTAAAATAATGAGGCTCATAATAGATCTCTTAATAACAACGAATTTACTGGAGTGATTCCACAAGAATTTGGGTTGTTAGCGACTTTAGAAATTTTGTACAAAACTTTTTAATTTTATTCCTTCATTTCTATTAACAAAACTTAATTAGGGATCTATCTGTGAATCAACTTGAAGGAGGAATACCTACCACATTTGTAGAATCATCACCTTTAACACATCTGTAATATAATTCTTCTTTTAATTTTTAATTTATTTATTTTATTTTTCTTTTATTTTTCTTTTTTTATTTTCTTCTTCTTCTTTTTCTTTTCCCATGTAATGATGAGAATCAATTTAATAGTGTACTCTCTTCCAATAAATTATCTGGGAATGTTCCAACCGAACTGGGATATTTAACAAATTTAACAGTATTGTAAGCGCCATTCCTTCCTTTCCATTTAAACTATTTGCCTTCTAATAATCATCATTAGGGACTTGCGATCAAATATGTTCTTACAAAATGTTTCAGCTTCCATTTTAAGACTTCCAAATTTATCTCAATTGTAAACTTTCAATTTATTTTCAATCTATTCACCCATTCAAAAAAAAATTGGTAGATATCTTAACACCAATTATTGGGGTTGTCCATTTGCTAACTATTCTTTCATATATGACAACGATTTCAATATAACTAAAGGACAGTGTGGTGAGATTTTAATTTTATTTTTGTTCATCAAAAACTCAGAATTAATAAAATTCACATCTAAATTTTTCTCAGATCAAAGTTGTTCCAGTTGCTTAAATGGTCAATGTGAAATGAGATTAAATGGTAATTTTGTTTGTTCTTGCTTCATGGGATACAGTGGGAATAGCTGTCAACAAGGTATGTTGAGAATCTTTGAAATTAAAATTAAAATTAAATAAAACCATTAAAATTATTATTAGCTGTATATTGTCCAAGCTCAGTAAGCGAAGGACATACAATATGGAATGAAACACTTGCAAATGGACAAATAGTTGATGGAGATTGTTTGATAGGATTTCGTGGTTTTGTTTCAAGAAATTGTACTCAATCTGGTGCGAATGGAATTTGGGGTCCAATTAATGGTTCTTGTGATGGTAACCCTTTCTCTTTCTCTTTCTCTCTCTCTCTTTTTTTCTTTTTCAAAAGAGGATGAATCTTAGATATTGATGAATGTGTGCATGATCTATGTGATTCTGAAGCAGATTGTGAAAATACTGAAGGAAGTTATACATGTACATGTAAACAAGGATATACAGGAGATGGCATGAATTGTGCTGGTACGATTATTTCAAATTTAGAAAAAAAAAAAAAAAAATGACATTTTTTTAATAGATGAGAATGAATGTTTAACAAATAATGGAGGATGTCATGAGAATGCAACCTGTACCAATATTCCAGGAAGCTTTAATTGTACTTGCAACCCAGGATATTTTGGAAGTGGATTTGATTGCAATGGTCTTATCTTTCTTCTTTCTTTCTCAATTAAATGAATAAACACAATAAATTAAACAAACAGATGTAAATGAATGTGAAACAAATAATGGAGGGTGTCATAGTGAAGCAAGATGTATCAATACTCAAGGAAGTTTCTATTGTCAATGTAATATTGGATATACAGGAGATGGATTCAATTGTGAAGGTAAGAATATTGGAGCGCACACACATACGCACACAACAACCACAAAAAAAAAAAAAAAGATGTAGATGAATGTCATGGAATTCTTGATGAATGCCATCCACAAGCAACTTGTATCAACATAATTGGAAGTTACATTTGTACATGCAATCCTGGTTATTTAGGGAATGGGAAAAATTGTACAGGTAATTTTTATTTTCTTTTTATTTTCTTTCTTATTCCTTTTTTATTTTTTTAATTGGTATTCTTTTTCTAGCAATCAAATGTCCACCCATCTCTATTGGGAATGCAAACTTTTCAACAACTTTGGCAGGAAATACAGCACTAGGAAAATGTGAAAATTTATACATTGGAAGTCCAATGCTTTCTTGTAATTTAACTGGCTATTGGAATCAAACTATTACAGGAAACCCTTGTTCACGTAATTTTTTTTGTGTGTGCTTGTTTGTTTAAATTAAACCTTGAAACAATTTTATTATGAATAGAAATTCTTGAACAATTGAATTGTAGGTGTGATTTAGAGTGTGGAAATTTGGGAATCAATAACTGTCGGCAATGTTACTCACGAGGAGGAATGGTTCTTGGATCTTATTTAGGAGGATGTTATTGCCCTTTTGATAATTCATTTTTAAATTTAAATGACAATTCATCAGTTTGCCAAAATCCACTCCCAAAATGTCCAACATGTTTTACTTGCGATTCAAGTTGTTTAAATTGTTTTGGTCCTAGTTCAAATCAATGTACTTCTTGTCCTCCACACTTTGATCTTGTTACAACTCTCAATCCTGATGGTTTTCTTTTTTCTTTTTTTTTCTTCTCATTAACTCGTGATTAATAATAATAATAATAATAATAAATGAATAAATAATAGGGAGTCTTAAAACAGGAGAATGTAGGAGTGAATGTGCTGAAGGAGAAGCAAGAAATTCAACAGGAAGTTGTGAACCACCAAATTGTTCATCATTAAATGATTGTTCTGGCCATGGAAGATGTTTATTTACAGAACCAAATTTAAATTCTCTGCCAATGCCATACTGCCTTTGTGAAGATGGATATGAAGGTAATGATTGTTCTCAATTATCAAATTGTGGATGTGTTAATGGATATTGTTTCTTAAATGATTTTAATAATCTTGAATGTAAATGTGACTCTGGTTGGAATGGAACAGATTGTAATAATCCAATTTTTGATTTTTCACCAAAAACAGATTCAATTCTTGGTGGAACTCCAATTGAAATTATCATTCCTTCTGGAATGACAATTTCTCAAGGAGATTTAAAATGTTCATTTGGAGAAATTCAAGTATCATCCATTTATAATTCAAATAATGGAAAATTTTATTGTAAATCATCACCCTATCATACTTCAGATATTTATTTGGATTTCAAAATTTCAATTGCTGGTATTCAAAATGGAAATCTCTTTTCAATTGGATCATTTTATTATTCAAAATCAAATCAGCTTATTCCAAATAGTGTTGAAACATTAGATAATTATATTTTTACAATTGGACAATCAAAATCAATTTCATGGGATTCAACTCAATTTGGATTTGGAGATACAATTACAATTAAATTATTCAAATGGAATTGGAATTATTTGGATCTCCAAGATTTCACCACTCAACCACAATTAATTATTGTTAATGAGAATGTTACTTATGGATTAAATAATGGAAATATGAATATTACGTTGAATGTGAATAACTTTGTATGGAGTTCATCACTTCATATATTATCAATTGATTCAACTTATAAATCAATTAATAGATTTATTTTACCAATTCAAAATGGATTTGATTATGATTCGACTTGTCAAAGTTTTGTATCAACAGATAAAATATTAGTTCAACCAGCAATAAGTTGTCCAAGTTTACCACCAACTGTGAATCCACAATTTAGTACAGATCCAAATTGTAATAGGAATACACCATTTAGTTGTTTTTTACATCCATTAACTCAAGAATGTGCATTTTTCGTACCAGTTGCTCAATTAAATGTTGAAGTTAAATGTTGTTATTTGAATATTGGATATAATTCTTTCTTGATAAGCAAATATGTTGAAAATTCTGGATTAAGGAATGATAGAAGTTTTCCATCCATCAAAAATTTTATTGGAGATATTTTACCAAGAATAATTTGTTGTGTTAAATCTAGTAATCCAAGATCATTTTGTGATTTATTTCAAGTAAAGAGAAAAGTAAATAATAATAATAGTAACTACAAGAAATCAACTTTACCTTCTTTAACTTTAACATCCAAAGTAGGAATATGTTATGGAGATCCACATTTTTTGACATTTGATGAACAAGTTTGGAGATTTAATGGAAAAGGAGAATTCATTCTTTTGGAACAAATTAATAATCTTGATCAAAATATTCTTGAATCAAATGGATTAACAATCCAAGGAAGATTTTCACAATTATCAACAAAATTAGTCACAATATTATCAGCAATATCAATTAAAGATGGAAATTCAAGAATTTCAGTATACTTGAATAAATTTGGAAATGTAAGAATATTTTTAAAAGATTCACAAACACCACAAATGATATCAATTGGAAATTCGTTTATTTCACAAGATGGAATATTAATAACAAGAATTGAAGATTCAAAATATCAAATTCTTTTACCATCATCTGGAGTTTCATTAATAATTATTTCAAGATTTTCAATGTTAAATTTAATTGTGGTACTTCCAAATTCATTGAAATCCAAAACAAGAGGATTATTAGGAAATTGGAATGGAAATAAAAATGATGATTTTACTTTAAGAAATGGAAATGGAAATGGAAATAATATTCCAATAACAAGTAATTTTGAAACACTTCATTCATCATTTGGATTGGAATATATGATTAATGAAGAAGAATCGTTATTTATTTATTCAAATGGAACCAATTTCAATTCAGTTAATGATAATTTATTTATTCCAAATTTTGAAATTGATTTTGGAAGTATTGAATTTGAGAATCAAGCAAGATCAGGATGTATTGGATCCAATATTGATTTGGATGCATGTTTATTTGATGTTTCACAAACTCAAAATATTTTGGCATCTCAACTTTCATTAGAAATTGGG
>Ga0209960_1002713_pt1 | contig 16953 bp, 11 predicted proteins | sample ThiBiot_500_plan_2_FD_183947 | JGI IMG/M metagenome (GOLD analysis project Ga0209960, IMG submission 183947) | Wastewater bioreactor microbial communities from Cape Town, South Africa - Thiocy_expt_500_plan (SPAdes) | ecosystem: Engineered > Bioreactor > Thiocyanate-remediating >...
CACTGAGGTTAAGCAGTATGTCATAGTTAAAGCCCATGTGACATAATTGATTTATTTTTTCAATTTTTTGGCTAATATCATTAGCCCATACAAATTCTAATCCCGGATTTAGGGGCTGCACAAAGTTGCTGAGCATCCAACATATTTTAAAGTACTCCCCTGTACCAAGAGGGTTTATCAAGTGACGTAGAGTCAACACAGATTTTGTTAAATACTCAAGATTCTGATTAATTAATAAAAAGATTTCAGGGGGACATTTAGAAATCAAATCTGCAATATCATCAGATGAAAATTGATGAAGACTTTGACTCATGTGAGGAAGGTTATGCGTCGAATAGACGCTTTTACCAATGACGATTAGTTGTTGTTTATTTAAACCGAGTGAAAAGAGCAATTCGATATAATGGATAAGAAAACTTAATCTCTCTGAGGCATAGGGTCCGATAATCAACTCTATTATATCTGCGGTGTTCAATCCAATTTGCCTAAGCCCCATTTGGTAAATGCTAAATGCGACAAAACTTTGCTCGCCGCCCTTTTTGGCTATGTTTATTAAATCATTTGGTGAAACAGTATGAATAAAAATTTCATGCCATTTAATTAAAATTGCATAATGGTGTTGTGCGTGTTCATTGGATAAGAATTCAACAGCTAGGGATTGGTTATAACCTAGTTTCAAAAGTTGCTGCAATTGTGGATTTACATCCAAGCGCCTTTTTTTTGCTAATGGATATTCTGGATTAGAAGAAGGGCGCTTATTTTTAAGTCCGGATCGGATGTATGTTAAATAACTCCTGCATTCAAAAATAAGTTGTTGAAATATTTGCGTTTTTTCTGGGTTGTTATTGTTTTTGTTTATTTTTTGCAGTAGGGCTGCGAATGACTCATTAAATCTTATTCTTGCGTCTACAAAATTATAATTGGTTATCTCAAATATTTTGAGATAATTATTCCTAAGGTCTGTAATTTCTTTTATATCCCAATCAAGCGGGTTTATACTACCCCCTTGAAGAGCTGATAAAAATTCACTGAGTGCCTCCTCACTGGAGAGGGCATTTTTAAATTGTTCGACCAAGGACATAAGAGATTCTTCCGGACGAGGGTACTAAATTATACTATGATGTTCATTTTTAGGTCAATTATTCGCGGGTGACCTGATGAATCACTTTCGAAATAGGAGCGTCTATGGGGCAAATGCAAGTAAAGAAAATCCTGAACGGCATGTTAGTCCGTGAAGGTGCTGGCGTTAAGTTACACCGCTACATTGGCCAGCAGCATACCGACGAGCTTGAGCCCTTGTTACTGCTGGATTTTTTTAATAGCAGTGATCCGCTTGATTTTATGGCGGGTTTTCCATCACATCCGCATCGAGGTTTTGAGACCATTACCTATTTATTCTCGGGCAGTATTCAACATAAAGACAATCATGGGCACCAGGGCACCATTGGTCCTGGGGATGTACAATGGATGACTGCGGGCAAAGGAATTATTCACTCAGAAATGCCCGATGCAACCCAAAAGCCATTAAAAGGACTCCAACTATGGCTAAACCTTCCCGCAGCGGCAAAAATGAGCCCGCCTAAGTATCAAGAGTTAGCTCATGAACAGCTACCGCTTGAGCACGATGGTGGGGTAAAAGTCAAAGTTATTGCGGGGACAACCGCTAAAGGCACGAACTCACCGATTCATGGGATTGCGACGCAACCCCTTTTTTTTGATGTGCAGCTGGAGGCGGGTGTTATCTGGACGCAGCCAATACCGGATGACTATCAAACGATCCTTTTGCTGGTTCGGGGTGAGGTGATGATCAGTGGGGAATCGGTATCCGAATTACAACTGGCAGTCCTTGATGAACAATCATCCTTAACAGTAGTCGCGACTCAGGCGAGTCAGTTTATTTTAATTGCAGCTAAAAAAATTCACGAGCCGATTGTGCGTCATGGGCCTTTTGTGATGAATACTGCGGAGGAGATCAGGCAAGCCATGATCGATTTTCAGCAAGGATTATTTTAATCCATTAATTCCCATCGCTGGTACCGGCGACTGGATAAAAAACGCAAACATCTGGTGCATTTTTAAGTCATTATGATAGTATTGTGTTTTTTGTGGATAATTTTATGATCAAAAAATATTTGGCGCTGTCCCTTTTACTGCCCTTAAGCATTGCAAAAGCAACAAGCTTAGTTGAATTAAACCACCAACCATTAACAACAATTAAAAATTTTACCTTGGTCGATGAACACCATAAATCTGCCCGTGCGGCCCTGCCGGAAAACAGTCTCTCTCTGGTGCGTAAGTCACAAAGCTCAAAAGGTCTGGTTAAGCGTTATCAGCAATTGTTTCATGGAATTCCGGTAATTGGCGCTCAGGCAATAGTGGTCACCTCAACCCCTGCTACCAGTGCCGCACCGATGGCTTCAGGACAAGTGAATGGGCAACTCTGGGAAGATTTACAACTATCTACCAAACCTACCATCAGCCAACAGGATGCATTACAACAAGTTACACACCTATGGCAGGCAGAGCATCCACAAGCACCCATGAGCAAGCAAAAGGCTGAATTGCAAATCCGCGTGGACGCCGAACAAAATCCCAAATTGGTTTATTTAGTATCGTTTAAAAGCGCAGACGGGCAAAAACCCGCGTGGCCTTTTTTCATCATCGATGCTCATAATGGGGAGACATTAACTCAATGGGATAATATTCAACACTATACGGATAGTGGTGCTGGCGGTAATGAGAAGACCCATGAGTATTGGTATGGTAAAGATGATTTACCCGGATTGGATGTCGCACAAAACGGTACAAGCTGTACCATGGAGTCTGCTCAAGTTAAGGTCGTTAATTTAAAAAAAGCATGGGATTGGTCGGGAGAGCAGACCGATGCTTATAGCTATCCCTGTGATAACAATCAGGAAGATCGCATCAATGGTGCCTTCTCGCCGATTAATGATGCTTATTATACCGGTCATGCGGTGGTCAACATGTATCAACAATGGTACGGCATTCATGCCCTGGAAAACAAAGATGGCACGCCTGCCAAATTAATCATGCGCGTGCATTTTGGTGAAGATTTCGATAATGCCTTTTGGGATGGGCAATATATGTCTTTTGGCGATGGCGAAGACTTTTATCCCTTGGTCGCTTTGGATGTGGCAGGACACGAGGTTTCTCACGGATTTACCGAGCAACACTCAGGGTTGGAATATCATGATGAAGTTGGGGCGCTGAATGAATCCTTTTCGGACATGGCCGGACAGGCAGTTCGTGCACATAGCTTGGAACAAGCGCCCAAGCTTTATAATAAAATGTACTTAACTCCTGGAAAAGTTAGTTGGTTAATTGGTGAGAGTATTATTAAAAAATCAACAGGAGAAGCATTACGATTTATGGATACACCGTCTAAGGATGGTTATTCTGCAGATTGTTATAACAAGACATTAGCCAATAGTCAGGGTGGGAATTGCAAAATCAGCTATTCTGAGCTCTTGCAAAAAGCTAAAAGTATCCCGGATCAAAGAGAGCGTCAGAGTTTTATCGTTCATACTGCAAGTGGCATATTTAACAAAGCCTTTTATCTCCTTGCAAATGAGATCGGAATAAAACAGGCATTTCGTTTAATGCTGAATGCAAACACGAGCTACTGGACACCAACGACTAACTTTATGCAAGGTGCCTGTGGCGTAATCCACAGTGCGCAGGATTTAAAAGAAGATCAAGATTTGGTGAAAAAGGTTTTTGGTCAGGTGGGAATCGATACTTCACTGTGTGCATAAGAGTAGATCATACCGCAAGCTAAAAAACTTGCGGTATCTTTTACTTTATGTGCTCACATAATGCATTACGTTTTTATTTTAATCTACAACCAGATACGATATAATCCTGCAATAAAAAGCATGACTGCTGATTTATAGACATTTTAGTGTGGTTGGATGCCCCGATGATCTTGATATGCCTCGTTTCCTTAATAATAATTTTAGGCTTGTTTTCTCTCTTCATGATTGGGGTCAAGTTACAGCAGCAGCCTACCGCTAATCTTACCTGGAAAGACTATCTAACATTATTTTTAAGCGGTGTACTTGCCTTTTTTGCTGATACCCTTGGCCTTGGAAGCTTTGCTGTGAATCGCGCTTTAACACGGGTAATGGAAACATTTGATAAAAATGAAATAGCGGCAGTGAATAATATCGCCCAAGTGCTTCCTGGAGTTTTAGAAGCCTTATTCTTCGTTTATTTGTTCCCGGTCGATTTAACAACCTTACTGGTCTTGGTTGCCGGTGCGGGTATTGGGGGAGCCTTAAGTGGGGTAATGATCCGTTATGGAAGTCACTATTCATCTTTACTTATTAAAGCCTCCTATTTGTTTATTATCTCTTTACTCGTACTTCATCAATTTCGTTTACTGAATTTAGGCGGCGATCTAGGGGCACTATCGACGATGCAACTATTTCTAGGCTTTTTTGCGATGATCGTATGTGGCGCATTAACGGCTGTAGGTGTTGGATTATTTATTATGGTGCAGGGCATTCTCTTTTTAATGAATTTATCCCCCATGTTCGCTTTCCCTATTATGACGGTAGCTGGAGCAGTGCAGCAACCGATTACTTCATTAATTATTCTACAAAGCACGCCGAATATCCCTTTAAAAAAGACCATGATTTACAGTCTCTCCGGCTGCTTTGGTGTTTTGGCGGCCATGTATCTATTCACCCAGATCACGGTAACCTGGTTACATACACTGGTCTTTTTAATTCTTATTTATAATTTATTTGTGGATGATTCTGTGAATCGTAAAAAACCTTGTATATCTAAAAAAGCCTGTATCGGATCGCTTCGCTTAATACACTAGCTGGAGCAATGCTATTCCAGGCAGTAAAAAGCATGTCATTTCGAAATTCCACGTCATTCAAAGCCCTCTCGTCATTCAAAGCGCAGCGAAGAATCCTGCAAAATACCACGATCTTATCTTTAGAGGATGTAATTAAGATAAAAAACAAAATTACGAATCGCAGACCGCTTTGAGATTCCACTATATTGCAGGAGGCGCTCTGAACGACGGGGGAGTATGGAGGCTCTTCGCTACGATCTGAATGACGCGGGGAGTACGCTATTTTCATCACAATGGTACTCGCGGTGGCGGCTCGATAAGTATCTATAGTATACTGCTCTTTTAATTTTACATGTTGTACGCCAATGGATGAACCCATTAGTAAATCACAAAAGAAACGCGATGCTGATCACTTACAGAAATTAGGGGTGCAGTTTATTGATTTGAGTTTAGAAAAGTTAAACCAGCTACCGCTCCCAGAGAATCTTTATAAAGCAATAATCGAGGCGAAGAAAATCAAAAGCCACGGTGCACGCCGTCGTCAGGCGCAATTAATAGGGAAGTTAATGCGTGCTGCAGATCACGAAGAAATTATTGCCGCCTATCAGCTTATGCTTGATGAAGAACAAGGAACGACCGCTTCCTTTCATGAGGTGGAAATGTGGCGCGATCGCTTGTTACAGGGCGACAAATCAGAGCTAACGGAATTCATTGCCCAGTATCAACCTGAAGAAGTACAACACTTGCGCCAATTGATTACTAAAGCCCGCGCTGATGCTGAAAAAAATAAGAACACTGGCGCGGCGAAAGCATTATTTCGCTTTTTAAGAGGCTGTATCCAATGAATTATCCGTTATTTATTAGTTGCCCGCGGGGGTTGGAGTATTTGTTGGAAGAAGAAGTACGCACGCTAGGACTTAAAGTAAGTCATGTTAATCCGCAAGGGGTATATGGCGAAGCCAATCATGCGGTTATCTATCGTATTTGTTTATGGTCAAGACTTGCTAATCGTGTACAACTGATTTTATTCAGCGGTTTTGCCAGCAACGATCAGGCGATTCGTAAATTATGCAGCGAGTTTCATTGGCAAACGGTGTTTACTCACGATAAAACTATTGCGGTTGAGTTTCATGGCTCATCCGAGCGTATTCGTAATACCATGTATGGCGCCCAGGTGGTCAAAGATGCCATAGTGGACCATTTTCGTCATCATCGGGGGGTAAGACCTACGGTAGATAAAGAAAGTCCGCAAATTCTGATTCATGCCTATTTAAAAAAAGAAGAACTCACTGTAAGCCTGGATTTGACGGGTTATAGTTTGCATCAACGAGGATACCGTACTCAAGCGGGTAAGGCACCTTTAAAAGAAAATGTTGCCGCCGCTTTACTGATGCGGGCAAAGTGGCCCGCGCTTGCGGCACAGGGATATGCCTTACATGATCCTTTTTGTGGCTCAGGGACTTTGGTTATCGAGGCGGCTTTAATGGCTGCATGCATTGCGCCAGGGCTTTTGCGTACCGATCAAGCGCTACAATACTGGGCCCAGCATCAACAATCGTTATGGTTAAAATTACGAGAGGAAGCGTTACAACAGGTGCGCCCCCTACCGATGACGCTGGTAGGGACCGATAACGACCCGCGTGCCATTGAATTAGCCAAAGCGAATGCACAACGCGCCCGAGTAAGCCAGCTTGTGCGTTTTGAGCAGCAGAATATTGAGCAATTGTCTGCAGCAGCAGCGCCTGCTGCCCAGGGTTTAATGGTGGCCAATCCTCCCTATGGGGAACGTTTGGGGGAGGTGACGCAGCTGGTACCGGTTTATCAACAGTTGGGGCAATTACTTCATGAGCGTTATCAAGGATGGAAGGCTGCAATCATTACCTCAAGTCCTGTATTAGCAAAAGCGATCGGTTTGCGCTCGAACAAGCAATACACTCTCTATAATGGGGCATTAGAGTGCAAGCTCTATCAGTTTGATGTTGTGGCTCATAATGAACTGAAAGGCACGACACCTACTGAACTTTCAGGTCCTGCACAAATGTTACGTAATCGCCTGGAAAAAAATTATCGCCATTTAAAAAAATGGGCGCAAAGACAAAACATAAGCTGCTATCGTATTTATGATGCCGACTTGCCGGAATATGCTTTTGCTATTGATGTTTACAATGAATATGCGGTATTACAAGAATACGCAGCCCCCGCGAGCATCCCGCAACATAAAGTCGAAAAGCGTAGTTTAGAGGTAATGCAGGTGGTGCCGCAGGTATTAGGTATTACTCCAAATCATCTGGTCATTAAACAAAGGAAGCAACAGAAAGGATCCAATCAATATCAAAAAATGGGACAAAAAGGCCAGTTTTTGGTGGTTACTGAAGGTTCTGCGCAACTGAAAGTCAATCTTTTTGATTATTTAGATACGGGCTTATTTCTCGATCATCGCCCCTTGCGCTTAAGCTTTGCCCAACTTACTCCCGGCACTCGCTTCTTAAATTGCTTCTGCTACACGGGAACAGCAAGTGTGCATGCCGCTTTAGCTGGAGCGGTGACTACCAATGTGGATTTATCTAATACGTACCTACGATGGGCAGAGGAAAATTTTACCCTAAACCGCCTGGATTTATCGCGACATCAATTCATTGCCGCTGATTGTCGTGAATGGCTGCGCGTCACCCGCGAGCGTTTTGATGTGATTTTTTTAGACCCGCCCAGTTTTTCCAACTCTAAGAAAATGCAGGATACTTTAGATATACAACGCGATCATAGCTCGTTAGTCCATGCGGCGATGCGGTTGCTTAATCCCGGGGGTATGTTGTACTTTTCAACTAATTTTCGTCAATTTAAGTTAAATCCGGAATTAAGCCAAAAATACAGCGTACACGACATGACCGCACGAACCATCGATGTGGATTTTAAACGCCATCATAAAATTCATTTCTGTTACAAAATGATGCATCCGCAGTGGGGTTAGTCCGCTGCGGTTAATTCAGATTATTCGTTAATAATATTGGGAGTACCGTAAATTTCCAGCTGAAGATTTTTCATAAATCCTGCCATGAAAAACAGCTCGGCGACCAGAAATAAAGGCGCTACTAATGCTTGGGAGAGATTATCCAGAAAAGCGGGTCGTCTCCCTTCAAGAAAGTGACCGTAAAATTGTAAAGCCCATCCGGCGATAAAGGTGATAATAAAAGACCAAACGCCCAGGGTAGTGGGTCCTGCAGCACTTAACCAATCCGATATCCACAAGAGAAAAAGCAGTATGGGCGTGATCGCCAGGGCCAGTTTCCAATTTAGGATAAAGTAGTAAATTAACAAGGCTAAGGTTGCAAACCAGGCTAAAGTACTCATGAAAATTCCGGGCACAATGATTTTTACGAACCCTAAGAGGATCATAAAAGACAAAATAACCAGGGGAACGCCTGCCATATGCGTAAATCGTGTTTCAGGCTTGCGGTGGTAGGCAGCATAGATTTGCGCTTGTTCAATAAATGATTTCATAAAGAGTCCTTATTAATTCATCATCTTGAAAACATAGCACATAATCGTTAAAAAAATAATATCAAGAATCAAAGGTATAGGTACTCACCAGATACAAAACATTCCCATTCGTTGAGGTGCCTGGAATATATGCGGCTTTAAGCGCGAGCTGTTTTACAAAAACCCCTGCCCAGGGAACAGCCCCCGGAAAGGGAATGTTATGAAGAATATCCGGACGTGCGGTGACTAAAACGGAATAACCGAGACCTGCTTTAACTTCGGGCGCTAATTTAGCTACAAAAAGATGTGCATATCCCACGACCGGTTGCACATTTTTATGAGAATCCAAAAATGCAAATGCATACAGTCCCGACCAATTGCCCTTAATATCAAAGTAGCCTTTACCCAAACCGCCGCCCCAAGCCAATTCGTTATAATGTTTACGGCGAATACGTTCGCGGCTGTACGTAAAACGGTTATGCCAGGCATATCCAGAGATGTAGAGATCAGTATGTCCCTCGTTCCATATTTGCTGGACATGATGACAAAAAGGTCGGAATAAAGACAACCAATGTTGACACTGTTCTGATTGATTGGTAACCGAGGCTACTGCTTTACCCCAGAATATTAGGCTTATCATAAAAACTTTTATGAAATCGCGATTACTCATTCTTTTCGCACTCTTAAAACGCCAAAATTTTTTCATGGCGCGCGGAACTTGGGAATTGGCAAATTTCTTGCTTGATCATTGACAGCTGGTAAACGGGGCATACTAACATGGACTTGTTTCGCAAAAAAGAGCTTGGGGCAGACGACAATAAGAAAAGTGTGCTTAAAAAATGCCTGACCGCCCGAGATTTAACCTTAATGGGAATCGGGGCCATCATTGGCGCGGGGATTTTTGTGCTCACAGGGATTGTTGCGGCAACTCATGCCGGCCCGGCAATCATTCTTTGTTATATTATTGCCGGTTGTGCTTGTGGATTTGCCGCATTATCCTATGCCGAGCTTGCCGCAATGATTGGTGGCTGTGGAAGTGCCTACGGTTATGCCTATGCAGGTTTTGGTGAATTAATAGCCTGGATTGTGGGTTGGGATCTCCTTTTAGAATATACCTTGTCTGTTGCGGCGGTCGCGGTCGGATGGAGTAGTTATGCGGCAGATTTTTTACATACCATTAAAATTCATCTGCCTCATGAGCTGTTAAGTAGCCCCGCCAAAGGAGGCTGGATTGATCTTCCAGCAGTAACAATCATCGTCCTTTTGACCACCTTGCTTATGATCGGGGTACGCTCTACATCGCGTGTGAATGGCATTATGGTTGCCGTTAAATTATCCGTGATTTTTTTGTTTATCGTCATTGCTACTTTTGAGATAGATGTGGCCAATTGGCATCCTTTTTTTCCCTTCGGTTGGACCGGTGTAATTCAGGGGGCGTCACTAATCTTTTTTGCCTATATTGGTTTTGACGCAGTCTCAACAGCAGCAGAAGAGGCTCTTAATCCTCAGCGCGATCTCCCCATTGGCATTATCGGTTCCTTAATCGTATGTACGGTGCTCTATATCATTGTTTCTGCCTTATTAACCGGTATTGTGCATTATTCATCTCTTGATTTAGGGTCGCCGATAAGTAACGCATTGCTAACTTTAGGATTTAAATTAGCGGCGGGCTTGATAAGCATCGGCGCGGTGGCGGGCCTCACCACGGTTATGTTAGTGCTTTTTTATGGGCTTACGCGCATCCTGTTTGCGATGGCGCGTGATGGCCTGCTTCCTGCCGCAATCGCCACGACGCATCCGCGCTTTCATACACCCAGTCTGATTATTGCTCTTTGCGGTTTTTTAATCGCCTGCTTGGCTGCGTTTGCCCCGCTGGATTTATTGGCTGAACTGGTTAATGTTGGTACTTTATTTGCCTTTATCATTGTGTGCAGTGGTGTTTTATATTTACGGTATCAAGCCCCTGAATATCATCGCCCCTTTAAAACACCCGGGATGCCGTATACCCCTATTTTAGGCATACTGAGTTGTCTTTATTTAATGATTAATTTACCAGGAATTACATTACTTCGCTTTGTATCCTGGATGGCCGTGGGCTTAATTCTGTATTGGGCTTATGGGTATAAGTACAGCAATCTAGCGCTTAAATCAAAAAAAACACAGAATTAATGCCGCCATTAATGCGGAAGCGGGTACGGTTAATAACCACGAGCAAAAAATAGTGATAATAATACTCCAACGACTCCCGTGAAAGCCATGAATTAAGCCCACTCCAGTAATTGCTCCGGTGACGGTATGCGTGGTAGAGACTGGGATGCCGAACCAGGTCGCAATAAAGAGTGATAGCGCCGCTCCCGACTCCGCAGCACAGCCTTTCATCGCATTGAGTTTGGTAATTTTGGTTCCCATAGTATGCACAATACGCCACCCTCCAGCCAGAGTTCCTAAGCTAATTGCGGTTTGACAGGTTAAAACCACCCATAAAGGTACATGAAAAGCGCCTTGTAATACGGAGTAGGAAAACAAGAGCATTGTAATAATGCCCATCGTTTTTTGCGCATCATTACTTCCATGAGAAAGGCTAAGCATGGCTGAGGTAATCAGCTGTGACACACGGAAGATTTTTTGCAAACGCCGTCGTCGATAGCGCAGCAAAAGTTGCTTTAACAAGTAGGTGAGCAATAAACCAATACACAAACCCAGGATAGGCGAGATAAAGATGCCTGCGATAACTTTAAGAAATCCCGAGAGTTTTAAGGCGCCAAATCCACCTTTTAAAAGTGCGGCCCCAGCTAGACCGCCAATCAAAGCATGAGATGAGCTTGAGGGTAAGCCGAAATACCAGGTAAGCAGGTTCCACAAGATCGCGCCGCAAAGAGCAGAAAGAATAAATGGACCATCAATAATTTCCGGTGCGATGAGCCCCTCGCCAATGGTATGGGCTACGGTAAGATTAAATACCAGAAACGCGATAAAATTAAAAAATGCAGCCCAAAAAACCGCTTGTCTTGGCGTTAAAACTTTGGTGGTAACAATGGTAGCAATCGAATTTGCGGCATCATGAAAGCCATTGATGAAATCAAAAACGAGGGCGATGAAGATAATGAAACACAAAAATAAAGTCATAGACTCCATGTATAGCCTTCAACTCGGAGAAAAAATCCGTAGTTTGGAGTAGCATACTATATATGATAGCTGCTTTTTGTCATAATTTTCGACACCATCCGCATGAATAGCGTTATCGGGAAGGGCAGTGCAACGCCCCCTGCCTGCATCGCGCTTTGTGCATGTTGCGCTTCATCCTGTTGCATCTGCGCTAATATTTTTTGTGTACGGACATCGTGTGGGGGTAACTTTTCTAAATGTTTATGCAAGTGTTCGCTGACTTGTTTCTCTGTTTCGGCAACAAAACCTAAGCTCAATGTATCACCAGCCCAACCTGCAAGTGCTCCAAGAATGAAGGAACCGGTATACCATAAAGGATTGAGCAAACTCGGAGCTGCCGCAAGCTCTTCCAGACGTTCTTCACACCAGGCAAGATGATCAACTTCTTCAGCTGCCGCTGCCGCCATTTGTTGCTTTACGTGCAGCAAATTTGCAGTTAAACCCTGACCTTGATACAAGGCTTGCGCACAAACCTCACCGGAATGATTAACGCGCATTAATCCGGCTACATGCTTTTTTTCTTGGGCAGTTAATTGTGCATCCGGAATCGATTCCGCCGGTGAAGAGCGAGCGCTCGTTCGTTGGGATGGGGGACAAAGTGTGCGTAAAGCAGTATCCACTTCATGGATGAATGTATCTAAAAATGAAAAATGACCCATTTCGGTTACCTTGAATATCCGTGAGGCTAAATTATGTGCTCTTTAAGTCTCGATTTAAGGCGATGCTGTCGATTAAGAAGAGCGCATTGCCTGAGTAGTCTAATTAAGACTTTTTATATTTAGAGTATACTGTATTGATAGGCTCAAAAACATATTTATCGATAAATACAGCGGATAATTATACATCAGCATCTGGGTGATTTATAATTAAAGATAAGCTGTTGATAAAAGGATGGTTCATTGACAATCACTGACACGCAACTTAATTTAAGCCATTTATCATGGACACCACCCACTACGGTATATTATGACTTTACCTGATCCTGTGAGTGAAAAGCCACGGTTTTTGTTGGTCGAAGACAATCGTATTGCTTTGCGTACTCTGGAAAATCTGGTGCTGCAGGCAGCATGTCAATTTAAAAGTGTTATGGATGCGGAAACCGCATGGACGTTATTGGTTGTTGAAAATTTTACCTTGATGATCACGGATTTGGGCTTACCGCAAATGTCGGGAATAGATTTGACCCAAAAACTTCGAGATTGGGAGCAAGCAAATCATATTCCCGCATTGCCCGTAATTGGTCTAACTGCCCACTCTCGTGAAGGAATTAAGCGTAATTGCCTTGAAGCCGGGATGAATGCGGTATTCACCAAACCCATGACTTTAGAAATTTTACACCAGTTAAAGCAAGATTATGGACCAAGTTCTCCTTTGTCTGCTCCGCAAAGGAATGTAAGTCGTAGCACGACAGACATCGGGTTAAATATCGAAGCAGCAGACGCGAAATTATTTCACTTAAATCATTTAGCTGTGTTTGATGCGCAACAAGCCTTGGCTAAGATGGGGAATGATTTAACTTTGTTTAAAAATATATTAAAAACCCTTCTCCAGGAGACACCCAACGATTTATTAAAATTAGAACAAGCACATCGTCAAGAAGATTGGCAAACAGTTATCATAGTTCTTAATCGTTTAAAAAATGGATATATTTATTGCGGTGCGCAAAAGCTCATTCATGCATGCCAGCTTTTGGAACGATATCATAAAACCGGACATACCAATTTATTGGAACAACTTTATCAGCAAATCCTCCAAATTTTAGATGATACTGGTCGCCAGTTAGAAAATTGGTTAATTACCCATTAATCTTTACTTAATCTTTCTGTAGTAAAATGCTCATATATTTACCATAAACACTATCACTTTTTGTGAGGGATAAATTGTTCCAACTTAGGTTATTTGGATGTATTTTCGATTATCTTATATAATAGTGTTAAAAATTATACAAACTGTAAGGAATATATAATGCCATTGTTTCCTCCCGATGCTAAAGACATAAAAATCCAACAAGGTAATACTGGTAATTGTTTCTTATTGGCTTCAATTCATAGCCTCATCCAATATCCCGAGGGCTTTAAAAAACTCAAGTCCATGTTTACCGAAAATCCCGATGGCAGCATCACCGTGCGCATCAAACGCTCAGAGCGTAGTGAGCGTTTGGAGCCTAAAAAAATGGAGGGGAAATATGATTATGTGCATGATGAACAAGCTGGCGAGGATGTGTTTACGGTAAAGCCCGACAAAATTGCGGAAATTCAGAAAGCCCAAATCGGAGTCCAAACGGAATGCTTACCCATAAAAATCATCGAACGGATAAGTTCTTATTATTACTATAATCAAACCAGTATGCCGGGTGAGCCCAATTTCAGTGTCGCGATGCATAATAATCGCGATTCAACAAAAGACCCCTCAGCAGCTTTTGTCGCCAATATTTTTGATTTATATCCTAAAGATAATCTCAATATATCCCAAGTGATTGCGCTAAAAAAAGCGTTTCCTAACTTTCCCGTTTATCTGAGCATGGATTATGATCATGCTCGACATGCCTACTCTGTGAACGCAGTTCGAGAAACAGATAAAAATCTAATGATTCAACTAGTTAACCCTTGGGATAACACCGCAACGGAAGAGCATTCCTATGCTACGATAACGAAAAAACATGGGCGCTGGTGTTTTTTTGCCCCCACCCTCACCAGTTATCACCTGGCAAATTGGCTAATAACTCGTTCGGACGCACTTTTTTCTTCATTGATTGAAGAACCCCATGCACTTGATTTCCTTGGTGAGGTTTTAAGTCACAACCCCCAGCTGGGATGGAATCTATTGAATAAAGCACAAGAATTAATAAAAAAATCCCCCCCAATACTCGCTTATTATACCAGGCTTCAGTCCCCACAACGCGAAGCCTTCGCTGCCTATATTTCCGCCCATTTAAATTCGGCTTTAAACGTAAACCATGATGACCCATCAGTTGAACGCGATGCTGCATCCCTGGAGACCCCCAAGGGTTTTTTAGAGTACATAATTATTCAAGCTGCGTTTGAAAAACAAATCAATGGCATGAGTAATGATGCCGCCCTAAGTTATGTACGCGGCACGCTTATTGATTACCATTTTTTTGAAGGTCTGCAAAATTTAACTTCAGCAGGTTCTTTAAGGAGTTTATTTACGGGGCGTCTTGCAGTTTTGCCCTCAAAACTTATTCTGGAGGTATGCTCATCGAGAGATTTACACCTGAGAGCATTGAGTTATTACTTTATCAACAAAGAAAATAGTAAGGCTGCCCTCAAAGCAGCTGAGCCTATTGTGCTTGATGCGTATGAGTGTCAAAAGTTACTCACCATGCATGAGTGCCCCAAAGAGATGTTATTTGACTCTATCTATAAAATAAGTAAAGAAAATCCTCAGGTCGCATTACAGCTCGCGCACTATCTACTTGAGCATAGTCAAGAGTTCTATCAGTGCTCGCAGGCAGAGCTAATCACCCGCACGAAGCTGCCCGCAGTGGACGAAGGTTTTCGCTCATGGTTTGACGTGGTTCTTCAGCAGCCCCTACATTTTGAAAAACCAATTATTGAATTGAATACGGTCAGTTCATTTATTGAGGGTATTACCATTGATTACACGGATATGGATTTAGAACAAATAGCCCGACACCGAGATCAGTTAATGTCGCAATTGAAGAACACCCTCTGCCGTGATGCGGAATCTCAGGTTCGCACCATAGAGGAGTTAATGTCCCAAAAGCATCCTGATGCTGAGATGAAACAGATATACACTACAAAAAAGAGGCAAATTGAGAATAGAGCGGCAAGTCGCATACTCCATGCTGCCATCAGAGCATTAAATGCGGTGAATTGCCGATTAAACGAATACATTACTTTAAGCGAGCTGGAGCAAGCCGAAAAAGGTCTCTCTGCGCAAATAAATGCTATTATAGAGCATCCGGCCGTTGTGGCTGCGACAAAAGTTAAAGGACTCGCTCAAGATTTAACCCTGTTTGAAAAGGCACAGAGACGAGTTAAAAATGACCTTAAAGAAGCAAAAGAGACACAGCAGAATCACTTGACAGAAATTGAGGCGCGTGCGACATCCCAAAATAACATGAGAGCTCTAGAACATGCAATTGTACAGAAAAACCTTCTTTTCTATAGCTTGAATCGAAAGCTGGTTAGTGATGCTGAAGTTTTATCCTTGGTTAAATCTCGTCCCGAATTAAGAGATAAGATTCTTGCCCTGGAGCTTGATACACCGCCTGTCAACCGGCAACTGCTGCTGGATATAAATCGCCTTTCCAATCCGCACGCTCAAGCCCATTTAGGGACCGAATTGTTAAAGCAAGTAATTCAGAATGCAAAATTAAATAAACATATAGCAGGCAAAATAGAATTGGTTAAAGCTGTTGAGTATATAAGAACGGTATTAGTCGGTTACCAGCTGGGTATGAACCCAATGACCCGATCAGGAAATTTACGAGATTATTTTGATGAGGATACACCCCTGTTTACTTGTGAGCAATTAAATGAAATAAACGCACCAGAAGAACTCGATTTTCACGCAGTTAAATATTTTTTTACGGAAACTAATCGAGTAACTGAGGCCGTAGAAAAGCGTGTGCAGGGGTTGCACCTCTTTAAAGAAGAACTTTATCCTGAAATATTTGCCCAGATCAACCTTATGGTAGTACCCAATTTTTCCGCGATGTTTTATCTAAGTAAATATAATCCGCACCTGGCTCAAAGCTTGGCGCAGTATGCCCTTAAGCATGCGCAATCCTTGTATGGGCTGGACGCTGAGCAGATTGCGGCAAAAATTAATGCTTCTGTAGATGGTGCGCTAAGCGCCTGGTTTAAGCAGTTAACAATAAAAGAGCAGGGGCAGCAACAATCAGTACCGCAGATTGCTGCACATAATTTACAGCAAGAAAGAAATAACATGAACTCGGTATTGAATGAATTATCAGCTATTATCGAGCAACAAGCCCATGAAAATATTATGTCGCTCGTCGTTTTAATCCGAGATAATTTTAAAACAGTAGACGCAGCGGTATTTAATCCGACAGATGAATTAGACCGTAAATTAGCAGATGCTTCTTTAGAACTTAAAGAGAATATTGCACAATTACCGCAACCTTCAACTAAGGCTACAGAAAAAGTTTTGCGACAGGTAGCAAGAGGTATTAACGAGGTGATTCAGGTGATTACAAAATTGTCTAAGGATAATAATAACATCAACCTGGATCCAGCGCCGTGGTTAAAACTGCTGGAACAGACATCAAATCCTTCACCTGCGCGCAGCGAATTTAATGCCGCCGCTGCTGAATTAAATGAGCAGTTAATGTCTGCTCCTTCCGGACCCGCTAGGAACCTTGCTTTACAGGTTGCGGGTGAAATCAAGGGAGCAATGGATAACGTTGAACAGAAGAAAAATTTGCTGGGGTTAGATTCTGCAGTAGAGCGTATTGATAAAAGTCTTAACGATCT
>Ga0209960_1002714_pt1 | contig 16945 bp, 17 predicted proteins | sample ThiBiot_500_plan_2_FD_183947 | JGI IMG/M metagenome (GOLD analysis project Ga0209960, IMG submission 183947) | Wastewater bioreactor microbial communities from Cape Town, South Africa - Thiocy_expt_500_plan (SPAdes) | ecosystem: Engineered > Bioreactor > Thiocyanate-remediating >...
TATTCTACAAAAGTAATTATATTAATTGTACCTCTTTAAGTTGATTCGTTCAGGCTGCTAAAATCAAACACATCCAGTAATTTTCAACTTGTTATGAACATAGCACCAAGTTTAACGCCTTGGCGAGTATGCGAACAATATATTAGTTATTATATTATTATATACGAGTACTAATAGAATTGTAGAATGGCTGGACGAATGATACCGGAAATAATCCTGGCGTACGATTATTTAAATATAATTCAACGGATTCATCGGTAATTAACAATTAATAATATCACCACATAAACTAACACATATATCATTATTAGATTATCAACTATTATCAGTTCTTTGCGAATTTAACAAAATCTAATCAACTTGGAAGTATTAACTGGAAGTTAGAATACGATGCTGTGCGAGCCTATGGGCTGAAAGATTTGTAATAGTAATACCATTATGATAATGTCCCTAATGTATGTGTAGCTCTGTGGCTTCTTGGAGCAAATTATTGGATCAGTTCTACGAAGGGTTCGAGTCGCGAAAGCAAAACACATTTTTCGATAAATACATCGAGTATACTAAAGTCAGCGAACATTTTGATTGCGACAAACAATGCAAAAGAGATATTTTATGCGTTATTTCTGAATTGAACGCTATTGATTTGTTGAAATGTAGTAGGACTAGTTTAGTCTAAAAAAAATAAATTCGGATTTAATGAAGGGCCTCTTGAAAAGGAATGACTGGATACCTTGCGTGGAACATGCGCCAACAACTTCTCGAACAAGGAGAGTTCGTGTTAAATGTTAGCAGTATAGCGGAAAAATATCAAAATCTTAAAATTAATTTTGGCTGTATTTCATCCTCATTTGTTCCATGTCCGATAATCATTGGGAAAACTAACTTCACGAACTTGTAGGAGGTATCGTTGTATATTGGCCACTTACAGCATAAAATTGAACCGACCAAAAAAAATTCCTTGGTTAACAATGACCTCTCTTGAGCCATCACAGGTGATGAGTGCTACTTGATAGTGACAACTCTCATCAGAATTTTCTTTTCCAATGATTAACCCCATGTTCTGACTTGATAGTTGAGTGAAGGTAAATCCACTCTGGTCTCCTCCTCGGGAGAAAGAGTTGGAAGTTATTCAATGCGTGTATTTGTTGCATGGGGATCTACGATAACAAAACATTAGTATGACCATAGCAATATGTGTGATGAAAGTGTGATCCATTTGTGAACTCGAACGTTGTGACAAAAAAAAATGTATTTATAATAACAGTAGAATACAAAACTAAGCAGTAGATGAGTTCATTGAGGTCATTGGTTGATATGAATTCGTTGGTGCTGAGGTGCTGGCTGTGCTTCCAGCCAAATTTCCATGACGACCAGCCTTGATGAAAAAAGACGCCTTCTTGAACATGAGAACGAAAATGATTGCCGGCGGAATTTCAGTGGCATACAAAAACGACAAAATCCCGTAGAATTGTTGCTGATCATTTGAACTTGCCGCACCTCCTGAGCTCCACAACAAAAAGGCTGCTTGAGCTAGTAAACACAGTGTGCAAACACAAGAGACGGCCATGAGCTAAAAAAAAACTGCGTGAGTATTTTATCAAATTTATTTTTACAAAGAAGTTTACCTTTTGGAACGCTTTAACGCGAGCATTTCTTTTTTGCAGGTGAATATTCTCGTTCTTTAATGAGGATAAAACCAGATTCATAACGCTGATGAAAATTATTAGATTACGGATCTACCGCAATAAAAAAAATAATAGGAGTTAACAACTTACCGAACGCCATATGTCACAAATAAGACCGACAATGCAATCGAAACAGCCGCAAAGAATGCTTTGTATATTATTGCCACAATGTCACCGCGTGTCATTCGATTGAGTTCTGAGTCTGGCGTGGCACAGTTTATCACGAGCGGCGAGTGATCACCCAACGCAAAGTATAAGATGAGTAATAATACGAAAGCTAAAGCAAGAAACGCGTTCATGGCAATAATCGCCGGTTTGAGTTTGGTCAGTCCTCCTCGTTGTCCAGATTCCATCGTAAAGTGATAAATTTCAGCCCTATAAACTGTCAGTGAGTTCATACGATTTTAAAAATATATATATATATATTACAACTCACCATCGCAACACGATAATAGAATATATGACGTAGAACAAAAGTGCAGGGAACGACGAGAAAACGACTTCAACCTCGCCATTGCTGTCCATAACTCCGGACACAATTAGCATCATGTATATAAACCGATCTACGAAAAGAATTATTATTCGCCTGAAAATTCTGCAGATGACAAGTGACGCGATTCTACTTACTAATTAGGAAAATGACCAAAATCAGTAGCGACACTGTAGACAGATTGAAAAACGGTCGGCCGAGCTCTCTCATACGAATATGCACGACAAAATGAAACGTAGTGAAAGCCAAAACAACCAGGTACATAAACGCGCCGAAGAAGAGATAAAAAATCTCGCCGGGGAAGTACGTTGATATAAATAGCGCGTTTTTCCAGTCTTGTTGCAGCCCAATAGGGAAGTACGTGACCGAGTTGTTAGTGAGTGCGAAGCATATTGTTCCGTTAGGCTTCACAATGTCAGTCCAGCCTACTGGTGTGAACCGCGTGTAGTCCTCGTTGGGCACTGCGTAGTCGAACAATTGCAACGGCAAGTCCGAGACAAAGTCCTAAAAAGGAAATTAGAGAAAAAAAATAATCCTTCGTGGCGATCAGGTCCTATATACTCACAGAGGGGAAAGTTAAACAGACAGTGACATTTCCAGTGAATGACCGGTCAGTTTCAACTTTAGAGCCGCTGCTGAGGACCTGTCCGACGGCCACTCCCGCACTGTTCTTGATATACAAAGCCTGTAAAATACAAACGATAAGTGAGTGCCCGTCGGCGGTGCTATTTTTAGCTCACAGATCGGCGTTGATCGGCTCTCGATGAGGAGATTGATGCTGCGCTAAGTGCGGACACGCCACGTGATTCAAATTGTGAGATTGGAATGACGGAGATTTTAATGTCCAAACAATCAGTGTCTTTCACTCGGAAGTCATCTCCGCAACTCAGAGATACGAGCCCTTCACTGAATGAATCGACAATGCCCGAACAGAACGCGGCCAATGCCACAACGGAGGATGAAAACCCGTCGTAACAATCCGTTGTTCCGCTGTTCGTGCAGTCGCAAACTATACCTTGCAGAGAAGCTTGGATTTGTGCGTATCTGAAAAATCAACAAATAAGTTGATTACATGAATATAGTTATCACAACGAGAATGGGAAATCATTGACGTTCGATTGTACTGTCAATATTTATCGCAGCAACGTCAAGTGTCAAAGTGTCACAATATCAAAAGAAAAGAAAATGTAACGTACCGACAGAGTTGTTCCGACTCGAGAATCTTCGCGAATCTTTTACCGACAGCTGCTTGAACGATATCTACGAAGTAAAGTGGGCTGGGAGCGCGGATCCAATAATTTCCGGGAATCATTTCTCGTTTCTTCCACTGAAATGACGAGTACTGCCTCGGCGCCCAATAAAAGTTCGGTCTCCAGGAATAAAAACTGTCAGGGACTCCGTTGCATGCCACGCACTCATCGTGGGTTTTAAAAGTGTAATCGATAGGTATTTGCGATGCATCTCTAGGGCGTTGTGCCAATAGCCCCGTGGAGGGTTGTTCGAAGCAAATAGATGCCTTGGCAAGACAATCCGCTTTTGTCGTAGATATCGTTACCCAAGTGCTATAAATAGAATCATTACAAAAATGGAAATATTTGTGGATTTTGGCCCTACCCATTAGCACCTTGACATGCCACTTGGGTGGACAGAGTAAGGTCTCGACAGCCAATAGGAGTCCAGCGTAAAGGCATCTCGCAATTAAAAGTGTTATTCCGCAGCGGGAAAATACATCCATTGAAATCGTTGCATTGTCCTTGCGCTTCACAACTTGCCTGATCAGTTAACGCCTCGTTTCCGACACAATGGGACAACTCTTCGCAACTCTGCTTGGAGAACAGACCAGCCAAAGTATCGCACCGCCCGAACGATTCACAGAAGCTCTGAATGTTGAACAGGGGAGTGGTCCAAGTGCTTCCAGGCCAGAACACTAATCGAGCATCGGCTGCAGTGCAGGTAGAATACGAGCTGAATGACACCGTGCACAATCCATTACTGTCCAAGCCTCGCGTCCAGTTGCTCCATTGAGGCGTTTGACCGCCAATTGTTCCGAGTCCAGTGCACGCCGTTTCCGAGGTGATGCCTGACACATAACATGCACTCGCACAAGCGTTCTAATAATATATATTATCAATGGTTGTTGGTCATTCAATTAGTATTTTACCGTTGCAGAACTGCAATAGCGAGGGTCGTAACAAGTGTCACGCGAAGTTGCTGCCGCTAAGCATCGTTGATTAACGAGTGGTGAGTAATTTAGACCGTTAAACAATCCTCCAACGTTCGCGCAGGCCGATGGATCAGAATTCACGCTCGTATATTCGCAGTGCGCAAAAGTAGAAACCTGCACGTGAGGTTTTTTGTTAGAAAAAAAAATTCTGAGAAATTTGTCGGTGTACCTCTATGCAAAATCCAGCTTCACAAGCCGCACAAAAATAATCCGAGCCCAGTAACGGTGTGGAACAGTTTTCTGTAGAAAAAAAAAGAATTCAGTTTGACACATTTGACATTTTTCGAGCGACTCACGTTGATTGCAGTACGTATTCGATTGCGAATTGCATGGTAGCCAGCTGCAAGTTTGAACGGCTTTGCAATCGGCTTCATTATTTACTGGTGCTATACCTTGGCACGTGGCATCAGTGCCGTTGGCAATCAATGCTTGGATAAATTCATCGCGAGATGCGGTAGCTAATCGTTAATGAAAGTTAATTCACTGAATAAATATGCAATATTTTACCTTGCAGGCCTTGGTTTTGTTTAATAAAGAATAAAATGATATCGTCCAAATTGTCTTCCATGCACTGTCGATTAATTAATGAAGTTAATAACTAATTAAAGTTAAGAAAAAAAAATACGAACTTTTAAACCTAGATTCATTAATGCGGTATCGTTAAATAACGAGGTATCGCTCGTCGAAGGTAATTGACAAGTAGATATGTTAGTGTAAGGGAAGGTTGTGCATGAACCAGTAATACAATCGGCGTCTTTAGAGCACGTAATTGAACAATAATGCGAGGGCAAACAAACCGAGCGAATATCGTGGCCACGGCAGTCAACGCTAGAATAGAGCGCGTTAATCGAACGACATAAAATATTGATTAACGCAGTAAACTTACCTGAAGTCACAATAGCGAGGTAAAAAATTTTGAATGCAAGAAATTAAGCCGTTTTTTGACGCAAAGATTAAGTTTGTTGCCTATCCGTGCTGTTAGAAAGTGAAAATTCGAACAATTTTGGTGCGTACTTCCGTGCTTCGGGTCGCACATCCAGATCTTCTATCAGCAGATGAAGCGGACAATACCATGTAATCACCGATGTTGTTCTAATAAGGGTTAGACCAAGTGACACTTTTGACACGTGTCATCGTTTTGACACTTTGACACGTGTAATTTAGATGAGTACGAACTTACGAGAGAACAACGATATGCTGAGCAACTAGCTTGAACATTTTCTTCAATAATCTTGTACTTATCAACCGTCGCAATTACGTCGCGCGCCGCACAACATTCGATCAATTGTAAACTGACACCCGTGAGTCGCTGTTACTATAGAAATGTTTGTACGTACTCAGGATTACAACACGAATCGTTTAAATAAGTCCCGGATGCATATGTTTCGTAACAGTTCTTGGTCTGCAGAACATCAACTTGCTCCGTAGATTGATCGAGAAATTCCGCTTTCACGAGCTCATTGCAGGAAGTCCACGAGTCACCCACAACAAAAGGTAGAACCTATTACCATTAAAATTTGGTTAGAAAGGTAACTATAACCTATTTATAGTATCGTACCTTTAATAACGCCACGCCAGCGTCGGCAAAAGTGCGCGTTTCAGTCTGACCTAAAGCAGTGACGTATTGTCGGAACACTGAATAGCATTGCAAAAACCCGTTAATTGGAAATTTTTTAACATTAATTAACTTACTCTCAATGTTTTGGTTAAAGTCTTCCTTATTACACGCAATTTTTTTAAATGTTGGAGGTGAAATACTTTCTACGACTTCTCCGGCGCTGTTTACAAGGGTAGGAAAAGAATATTTGCAGCTTGAATCGTATAATCGGGCCAAGGGGAATGGAAAAATTGCGTTAGCGTTCTGCAATGATAAAATTAAAAAATGTAAAAAACTTTTGGTCACTTTAGTGTATCATACTTCTAGATTGCGGTACTGGACTTGTCTTGCAATAATACCAATGGAGTACTGCAGTGGATTGGGTGTTATCCCTTCGATAGATCTGCAGGTATTTTCAGTGAATTAGGTATTCATGTACGACTGAGAATATGAATTCGTACCCTATTAATTTGGCTAAACTATAAAATGGGTCGTCGGTTGGAGGACTAAAAAAGCATCCAATGTTGTTCGTGCAATCATTAACCCTAAATTGGAAATTATCACACGTGACCGCCACAGGAGCTATTTTTAGAAACTGTAAACAAATGCCGTCTCTCGATTTAAGGCTTACGTTGATGCCAAAAGCGATCAATGGGTAATTTGGTATCGTCTATATATAACACTAGTTAGCTTCGGTCTTCTTTGATATCAAAAAAAGTTAATATTCGGGCGCTTACTCCATAACATTACATCCACGTTAGCATTTGAGTTACCAATTATGGCAATAAATATATCTCCCGTCCAACTTGGGTTACGACGACGGATTTCGCTACAACACATTGATTGAGCTGAGCCTCCATAAGTACTTCCCAAGAAATCAGCTGTTTTCTCCGTTGGATAATGGTTTCCTCGCACTGAAATCATCAAATAACCCAGTCCTAAGTTAAATAAAAGTTATTCGAGCGTGTTGCGCACATTGTAGGCACCGCAATTAATATGCTTTGCACAATGAGAATTATATTGTTAATACTCGTATTTAAATGTATCACGATTGAAATTGACTTTTCTTCACGTCATCCACACTTTTGAAACACATTTTAAAGGGGGGTAATCAAATTAAATCAACCACAAAAAAAATAGTCTAAAATTGGCGTTAATCAATTTATCTCTAGAATTAGACTATAACGGTTTTAGACAAGACTTTACTACAATATCCTTTTTGTATTTCTTACCTAAGTTTGAGTGATTATCAATTGTAATCGAATGGCAAGTTGCATAATTCGCAACGTGCGTAAAATAATTAATGAATTGGTTGTATACAATGCTGTTGTTGAGACTCGGATGCGCAAAGTCCAGGCAAGTTACATCACTCGTAACGCATCCCGAAACGTTACTATAAATGCAACATGGAGTAAATATTGCGGGTTCTTGCTCTGTTGGGTCGGTGCAAGTCACGTTATGAAACACTTCCTGATCGAATTTCGCAGTGACAGTAATTGCATCCAAAACTGAATCTAATAATTCTAATTGTTTCATTCTGTATGTAAACTCTGTTATTTTTGGTGAAGCAGCCAAGCAAGTCATCCACAACCCAACAAATATAAATATTGTAGCCAGGTTGCTTTTCAAAGGCAAACGAGCCTTAGAAAAGATCTCTCTGCTCCCCATCGATGGAGTTGTGGCGATCAGAGCAAAAATGATTCGGTTACAAAGAAACAATAGATAAAGCCTAAACCTGTCAGTTGGGTGATTGACACTAGGGGATTTTCGGGATGAAAAATTGGGACTCTACAATGATTTCGGCGTGGGATAGATGAGCGCTATGCATTCGTATACTATCATGATTATAAGCCAACTAAATAAGTCACATTGGCATAAAAAGAATTTGCTTCAGAAAAAGCTGAAGGCAGCTCCCTCCAATCAATTTCTGGCTTAAGAGTTCTACCAGGCTCATATCCATTTTTTTAATTTATTCACATAAACCGAAAAGATTTGCCTAGTTTGGCAAAACCAACAAACATTTTTCAGATCGTGGATACGGAACAGAAATGGATTACGAATTTCTTAAATCAGTCATTTCTAATTTACCTACATACAAACCGAAATTATTATCTGAATGGAACGGAAGGCGAGCGGCAGTAGCTATGATCTTGCGCGTTAAACCAAGATCTGGTTATGATGCGCTGAAGAATTATAAAATAATTAATATAGACCACAAAACGAAAGAAGAGATAATAGAAGAATTTTTGCAGCGTAAGTAAAAATAGTGTGGTATTTTTTAAATTTTGTTAACTTTCACCAATAACTCCTCGCATTGAGTCAACTACATCGATTTTTATTACAAATTATTTTCTTAATTGTTTCATTTAGAGGAATGGGTCCAAACAGGTCACGCTCAGTTATTATACATTAAACGGACAACTCGACCAACTGACAAATGGAGCGGACATGTACTAGATTGATAATCTATTTAAAGTATATACATAATAACAATAAACTACATAGGTTGCTTTTCCTGGAGGCAAACGCGAACCGAACGAAACCAGCGAAGAAAATGCTATGCGTGAGACTTTTGAAGAAGTTGGACTCGATGTAAACAATCGGTACGTGCCATATTAATTTAGATTTAATTCATTCATACAAACATTAAAAATAATCTATTTTCGTAAGAAATAAATTCTTGCTGCTCGGTCGGATAAGCGACAGAGAAACTTCGCGTGTAGCAAAGAATAATATGGTAGTGTCATGCTTCGGTAAGCTATATATATTCTCCATACCTTTGTAATGTATTCTAAAAAAAAAATTAACTTTCAATGCGCTCTGCTGTTACGGAACATCGGTATTGACATTATAGAACTCTTTTTTTTATTTATGGAAATATTATATCTTACATGTATACGCATTATTTTATCGATGTAGCGCCAAACTGACTTTTTTGATGCGAACAGTTTTCTTGCAGCTGAGCTGGATGAATGAGCCAGTTAATTTGCAACACAGCGAAGTGCATTCGTGTCGGTGGGTATCAATAGGCTACTTTAAGAACCCTGAACATCGCATATTGAAGTATCCTTTGTCTGGACTAATCGGCATTTACAAAACTTTTGCAATATTCATTGCAATTTTGAAGAAATTTTATGGCGATTCAGCACACTTTCCCAGGTAATTATAATATCGACAAGCATTATTTAAAGCTTACTATACTAGTCATATTCGTAATAACCGCCTCCTCGATTAAAAATACTTTTCTAAACCAACTCTTTATGCAGTATAATGTTGCCCAGCGACGATGAACATTTTCCGCACGGAGTTGAAGAAAAAGTCGTGCTCGATTATCAGATGTGGGGCCTGTCTTTGAGCATGACCAGCGAGCTGCTGAATAACGTAGCGCAATTTGCAGGCCCATTCGATCACCGCATGCGAACGTCAGTTGTGTGGATGCTTGCGTCTCTTTTTAGCCGCGCAGTAGAGTACAGATATTATATATTACTACTCGCTGTTTCTGCCACTGGATTGTATTTTTCTCAAGGACGTTTTAATAAAAGCTAGTTGCTTAACATGCATTAATTTGGATCAATAACGCCTCAAAGATTAATGTTAACGACCTAACATTAAAAACCAATCATGTTTTGAATTAAGTTTCAAGTTTATTTGACAAAATTGTTTGAAACTTGACCGATCAAATGTTGAGAAAGGGTTGTTTGGTTAGATTTGAGTCTGGAAGGGAGGGAGGGAGGGAGGGGTAAGGTTTTAAGTTGTACAAATAAGTCCGCTTGCAATAATATTGGGTTGTAGAAATAAAAAGCCAATCAAACCGACACGTTACAATCGTATCGGGCTTGAGCCAAACTATTCACATGAAGTTGAGTTGGATGGGTTAGTTGAACTGGCACAATCAAGGGGTATATATATGTTGATGGGGTATTGATGATTGATTCTATGTTTGATCAATCCGCAAATATTCGGCGCGAAAAAAAGTGAAGCTTTGTGCTTCGGATCCGCAAATCGCTTAATGGAATTGGAAGGTGTTGGGTACGTTGGGGTTGTGACCAAAGGCGTAAGTTTGAGTGTTGGCGTTAACGTTCGGGGCGATGTTTTGATCGTCGTCTTCAGCTTCGAAGTAAGTCTCCAAGATCTTGAGCGACTTTTCGTAAATTTCGGTGGCTTGATGGCGTTGCAAAGCTTCGAGCTTTTGAACACCACCGTGTTCTTCAATTTGAGTGGCGACTTCATTGCCAGGACCCTTAGGACCAATGCGCAACAAGTTCTCCAAGCCTTCCAGAGCGACCATAATAATCTTGGGGTCAGGGAATTCCAACAGATCGCACAGCGGCCTAACAATACTGTGAGCAACCAAGTAGCGCAATTGATCGGGACTGCCGCCAGATGTTGCGTTGGAGATAGCCCAGGCTGCCTCCTTCTTGATATCAAACTCGGCACTGCCAAGCAAGTGGATCAAGGGTGGGAAAATATCGGCCTCGACGATGGTCTGAATTTGAGTGCTGTTGCCAGCAGTGATGTTGGAGATGGTCCAGCAAGCCTCCTTTCTAATGCCCTTCTTGGGGCTTGACAAGAGAGAGTGCAAGCAAGGCAAAATGGCAATATTGAGAACGAATTGTGTTTGCGTGTCATCACCAGTAACGATGTTACCAATGGTACGAAGAGCAGGAGTTTGAACAGCAAAAGAACCGTGCATCAACAACTCGACCAAACGGCGGCAGACACCAGAGTCAATAACTTGTTGGATGCGATCGTTAGGTCCATCAGAGAGGTATGACAAGGCCCAACACGCGTCAGTCAAGACCTCTTCGTCCGTGCTGTAGATCAAACGAGCGAGAGTGGGCAAAGATTGAGAAACGATTTCCCATTTAGGTTGAGGCTTGCCACGGCACAAGTTGCTCAAAGTCCAGGTAGCATTGCGCAACATGGAGAGTTTGTGCGAGTCAACCAAGTTTTGCAAGAGAGGAGGCATAATTCTATTGGCCAAAACGTAGTCACGGTACTGGATATAATGTTAGCCAAAAAGTGGGTCAATAACTAAAAACAATTTGCAAGGAAATGAGAGTTCGTAGCGGATGTGGGGGGTGGGGGGGTGAGAATGAATGGTACTTACAGCAGCTGAATCACCTGCAATGTTACCCAAAGCCCAAACGGCTTGTTCTCTAACCTCTTCATTAGGAGAAGACAACAAGTGAACGAAGTAAGGAACCGCATTCGCTTCAATAACGACACGGGTCTGTTCAGAAGATCCGGAAGCAATATTGGTCAAGGCCCAAGCAGCTTCGAACTAAATAAAACGAAGTTAGATATTGAGACTTTCCACAGAAATGAAATTTAGATACTCAACAAATCTGCAACTTTTCAAAATTCAAATTGATCAATTAAAATTAGATTTATGGGCGGTAACAGTTCAATAAGCTATGTAGTCGAAGTTTAATTCGCCCTCGAAAATATTTTGAATAGTCAGTTATACTGGATCACGCAGAAAAAATAAACTTTGACGTAACGTAAATTACGTAGATGGTCTACCTGAAGTTGAGGAGATTCGTCAACGGCAAGCAATTGAACTAAACGGGGAACAACCTTGGCATTAACTATTTTCTGGATTGGCGGATTCTTTTCTGAAATTAAAAAAAAAAAAGTTTTGATTAGCTTCCGCGTCGTAAATTGGGCTAAAAAGTTAATCTTACCAATAGACAAAAGCTTTCTTATACGCTCAGTGGATTGCAACTGTCTTTGGAGGTCGTTGGAAAATACATCGCTGACCAATTGAGGGAGTTCTTGATCAAGCTGTCAATAAATAGTAAAATATTAGTAAACGTACTAAAAAATTGTAAAATGTATGTTACGTATTATCGAAGGAATTTTTGGGTGGTAATCAAGAGGCAATTAGATTTGATCAATTTTTACTTACTGTTTCCAAAGCAGCAGGGTCGGCAGGGCGAGGGTCAACACCTTGGAACGTAGGCAATTGAATATTTCTTCGCTTGTTGACTTGCTCCTGCTTGTTTTTCTTACGGATGCTGACTGTAATCTCTTCACGCTTCTTTTTGCTCTCTTCAAGATCGATTCCCTTCTTGAAGTCGCTTTGGCGTGCCTTTAGTCTATCCTTATTCAACATTTTGAAGCTCGGTGTGTATGTTTCAGAATTGATCAAAACAGAATGGCTGAGGAAGGTTTGAGTTTTTTTTAGGCTAGCGCGCGGGAAAAAAAAAAAACATGGGGTTGGATCATGCACGTGATAAACCACCAATCCCATCTTGACCTTCTTCCCGCCCTTTTCGAGGCAAAAACCGGTTTGAATTTTATCCTTCACTTTTGTCATAAAGTTTAATGACCACGCAGGGCTTTGATTTTTATTTTAAATCTGCTTTTTTTTAGTCACGTTATTTAGTTATTGTCGTATTTTGAAGGTGGAATTACTATAATACAATTTTCTGATTTCAGAACCAACATAACGTTGATCAGTCATCTCATAGGGCATCATACTAATTAATCCGCTAACTTTGGGTGAAGATGACGGACTTGCTGCTTGTGGACCGCCATAAGATGCGAAATTATGGTTAAAATTGACGGTCTCCGGTTCGATTTCCATCGTGGCTTTGAATTCTGAATGGGTTTGCTTGAAAATATCAAACAAACTAACGATCGATGAGGGTAACAACGGACCATCTAATTCCAATGAACTCAATTCCTCCAGATCTCCCGTCTTATCACTCATTTGCTTGAATTGACTCGTTTTAACTACAACCTTCTTCAAAGCTGCATGTAGGAATGAGGAAGGTGCGTATAACGTGGGGATCTGAAACTTTTGGCGGATGGTAGCGTCTGTGGTGCTGTCTTGGGACGAAGATGATACTGCAGTCCAATTTAATAAGAAATCAAAAAGTGAATGTACTGCTTCGCGGCCTTGAAATAGCAACAGAGATGGAGCTTCATTGTCGATCGCTGAAGGGAGATCATCCAACAATTTACTAGCCAAATATTTTTAAAATTGTGTCGTTATAATCTAAATCAAATACGTACATTTGCTTGGGTGCGAGGCTTTCAAGTTCTTTTAGCTCTTGAATTGCTTCTTTATCCGCCGACTTGATCTTGGGCTTGTCTTCCTCTTTTAACAACGGCATTGTAAACGGAACCTCTAAAGCATCGTCATTAAAAGCATAATCGACGATCATAATCGATAATTTGGCACAATTACCTGACTGCTCGAGTAAACGGCGGAAACGTTTTGTTGACTTGTTAATTATGGCAGTCAAGCGCGTGTAGCCAGCGAGACCAGGCGTCAAAAATAATACACAAAACGTATCAAAAACACAGTAGAAATAGTGGCAGTGCTTGCTCCTCATTAAAAAGTACAATGACTTGAAACTTTCGACCCTACCAATCCTAGAGTCAGTTATAATGTCGTAATAGATTATATATTACCATTGACTTTTTCTATGGCACCAGTCATCATATGCATCCTTTAATAAATCATCTCTTTGGAGGTCTTCATGTTGAATGGCGGAATAATACATCTCTTGTATGTACTCGGGTATCGGATTGCCTGGATAAGCATAATAATACAGAGATTTATCGAAATCAATATGAGTTGTTGCAGGTATTGTATTATGAAGATTAGAGCGAGGGATATCAATTCCAGAGGTGTCAGACTGGAAATACATTAGAATAAAGTGAGCGCCATATTATTTTGTTAGATCTGCACTTACAATGCCTTTGACGAACATTGTCGATGCAATAGACTCCAATTGACTACTAATCATACCGCACCAATCAAATGTTTGATAGGAGGATAATTTAACACGTGTTTTTATAGACCAGTCGCAGACAAAGTTGGGTCCAAAATCCTTCTACGTTACATAATACGGTTAAAATAATAAATTAAATATTTAACACGTACCTCTGGATTTTCTTCTGGTCCATCGATTTCCTGTGTCATTAGTTAATAGTGTCCAATGAGAATCTGGCATACCATTTTAAAAGCACCCGTTTCTTGTTTTATTTCGGTTTTAATTTCTATTTTAGTCTCTTCGTATTTATTTTCGTCAATTCTACGCCTCTTTGATGCTCGTTCTTTTGGAGACTCCACTTCGGTCGGTACATCTGGTGTTTTCATATCGAATAATGTTCGGGTTCGGACTGGTTCTTCTTTTTTAACATTCGCGGTTTTAAAAAATAGTCTTAATCGTAGCCAAGTTAATACCAAGCAGCTAGTTAGCTAAATTTTTCGGATGTTGAGTACGTACTTGGCGTTAAATTCAGGTTGAGATTCCGACGAAGTAGACTCCGAAAATACTTTTGTTGAGGATGTGTTAATAGGTCCTTGAGATTGAGTTGACCGGCCGAGAGTTAGATCTGAACCGTTTCTAGAAAGAGAACCTTGTGCCTCGCTAGCGCTTTGTTGGATACTCTCCGAACTGAGCTTTAAATTTCCGAAACTTCCGTTAGCCTTGATATTAAGCTCGCCGAGGCTATCACTCGTTGCGCCTTCGAGGCGGAAATTCGAGTTGAGTGTCAGATCAATGTCTGAAACATGAAGGCTGACCGAACTATAATTATTTGAATTATTTATGCTATTTGAAGATATATTCAAGCTGTCGCTGATCTTTGGTGTGTTACTGATAGAATAAGATTGTGATATTGATTCGAGGCTTTGTGAGGGTTGATTGCTGGTTGCTCTTCGTTGTTTTTGGAGTGCCTATGATGATTATCGTAAGAATTAAACATTTATAGTGTTATTTTGCCGCGATAAAGTTGGATCCTCGAAATAAATTTATTTAAGACGCTAATTTATTTATTTTAATTATCTTGTTGATACACTCTATTCCTCTAAAAGAAAGAAAATGGTGCAGTAAAAATATCACCGATTTATTTTTTTTTTTTTCATAATATCGGATCTATCACTGATTACCTTTAATTCCGTTGCGGTCAATCTTTTAGACATTATTCTACGCGAAATTATCTAAAAATTACGGAAGTGTTGATCTCTGCTGTTCAGAGTGTTATTTTGGAGGACATTGTTGCCATTACAAAATTCTAAGACCACGGAACCGAAGGAGCACCATTGAAACCTATTAATAATACAATATATCCGCAAAATATAGTGTGTAGAATGCGATGTGCCGAAGAAATCAAACAGATCCGCCGCCAGTTAATTTATATTTACAAACTGGGGTATAATGCCCGCAACTCCAAAGCAAACCCCACAAATAAGCAACAAAAATGCTGGAATTTTCTTCCACTGCAATATCTTCTTCCATTTTATCTTCTTTCGACTAGCGTCGACTTCCGTTTCAAAAATCGGTTCTAACCTCACGTAATCTTTCGTCTTAATAAAGTACATTATTCTCTGAGGTTACAAATAAAAAGTAATACCGATCCGCACATAGTGTTTTTTAATCGGAATGACCTTACCTTGGTAGTATCCACAATCAAAATATAAAATAACGAAGGGAGAATAAATGCCATGGTGCTGCCAGCTGTAGCCGCAGTGATGCTGAACACGGTGGTTACATCAGGCACGAGAATGGCCATCAACAACGACAAAAAAACTGTGCAATTAATTAATAAAACACCACCAAAGTCAACAAATAAGTATCTATATGATGATATTCTATTCTATTTAACTTAAATTTCAATTTACAGTTTGACTCAGATCTCGCGTACCGGATATGAAATTATTGTAATACCTACCAATAACGCCTGCTTCAGCAAATGACCGCAGAAAAGGCGCCGGTTGCTTCTTAAATATGAGTTTGTCGAGGCCATCGCGCAAAGGAAATGCAATAACAGGGTATGAAAATACGACTACCCCGAGAAAGAAAGCTTTTGCAATCAATAATAGCATATCATCGCCATAATTAATTATTAAATTTCCTATAGTTAATAATACACCACGTTAATAATAAATGTTGTTTAACTATTAATAAGGTACCTTTTGTGTCTTCATAAAATGTTAAATAGCCAAAACATCCAACAAAACCATAAATCAACGTTGCTATTATGACGGATGTAGTGGCACTAATGGTGATTGATTTTTGAGAATGATCTTTCATTTCTACCCATACAGGGCAAATATTAGAATGAAAGACCAACGCGAACACAATGTTCTGAAACACTTTGAAAAAATCCGATAAACTAGTCGTGTATATCTTTAACTCTTCCTTATTAACGCCTATTGAAGGTAAAAGAATTAATGTACGCGTCTCATAAAAATGGATCCGATCCAGATCCGCAATACCTTTATCGACTAAGTACTGAATTCCTCGTAAAATAACACAAAACGTAACGAATAATATTGAAAACAATGCAAATCCGCTCGTTACACGCAATGAATGGATTGATTTGAGCGAAGATAGTGGCAGAAACAGAGTTATTGCTACTATCACCGATATGATTCTAGAAATAATAATATTTTAGGTTTAAAATATTTTTTCTCGATATTCACTAATAAAAATTCTTACCTGTTGTCAAGTGTCACATCCACTATTAATAAGAAACTGCTGATAACTTCGCCTGAATAATTTTGTTATTAATAAATCTATTTATCAAACCTTTTCCTAAGTTTAAAAATATACAAAGGCTCATCGGTCTTACCAACAATAATACAATAGCCAGTCAAAGCACCGAATAAATATAATTCTGAAGCGACCTCCCAAAGAAAGGGACCTGATTTTCCGAGTGATTTACGCGCAATATGATGAATTGGTCGAGCTGTAAATATCTTCCGTTAACGAAAAAGTACACGTTTTCACAGATTGATCCGTACCTTCGTTGAATAAATATATTCCCGTTCGTATAATTAAATATGCACTATAAATAATCATTCCGCAAATTATTAACAACATGGATACGCCTAAAATAATCGTTACATGATGTGCACGAAAAATCAATGCGCGGATCTACTTACCAATGCCAATACCTAACGATTTCATTGCATAAGCCATGGT
>Ga0209960_1002715_pt1 | contig 16933 bp, 17 predicted proteins | sample ThiBiot_500_plan_2_FD_183947 | JGI IMG/M metagenome (GOLD analysis project Ga0209960, IMG submission 183947) | Wastewater bioreactor microbial communities from Cape Town, South Africa - Thiocy_expt_500_plan (SPAdes) | ecosystem: Engineered > Bioreactor > Thiocyanate-remediating >...
AAAAAAACAAATTTTGTCAACCGAACTGAATTGAATTGTGAGATGGAAGTCGACCAAAAGAACAAGAGACCAGCTGATGAACTTGAAACGTAAAAATATAATTTTTATTTCTTTCATTGTTTCAATTTTAATTTCAACTTTCATTTGTTTTGTTTTTGTTTCTTAATAGGAATGTGTTTAGTTCACCAAAGAAAAGGAATATCGCACTTGAAGGAGACTTTGAGGAGTTATTGAGTCAATATTACCAAAGACTTTTCCCTTTTAAAAAGTTTTATAATTGGTTAAGTTATTGTGAAGGTAGAATATTGTTTATCTTTTTTTTTAAAAAAAACTAACATTTCATTTATTTTTTTAAAAAACAAATAACTAAACTTGAGAAAAAAAAAAAAAAAAAAAAAATTCAATAATAATAGTTGACAAAGAATATTTCCCAAAGAGAGAATTTTCTTTTACAATTAAAAAGGATGGAGAAGAGACTTATCTTCGTTATAAATCATTTAGTGATGAAAAAGAATTGAAAGATTCAATTATTAAATTAAATCCACACAAGATTGATATTGGAGCTGTTTATACAGTGAAAGTAAAATTCAATTCAATAATTTATTTCTTCATCATGGATTTTGGAATTTAAAAGTTATAGATATTGACATTTTTTTTCTTTTTTTCTTTCAGCCTGTTGACCATAAAAAAGTAAGACCAGGAGCCTTTTCCCCAGTTGAAAAAGAACTTGTATTTGATATTGATATGACAGACTATGATGAAATTCGTACTTGTTGTTCGTAAGCTTTCTTTTTCTTTTTTTTCCAATGTTTTTTGTTTTTAGTTCATTAATTATCCTTTCAATTAACCCAAATTCTTATAATTAAGTGGTGCAAATATTTGTGAAAAGTGTTGGAAATTTATGACCTTAGCAGTTAAAATCCTTGATTCTTCTTTAAGAGGTATTAATTCCTTTTTTTGTTGAAGAATATCAAGTTGATAATTTCTCTTAAAACAAAAAACAGAGGATTTTGGATTTAATCATATATTATGGGTTTATTCTGGAAGAAGAGGAGTCCATTGTTGGGTTGGTGATAAAAGAGCTAGATCTTTGAATAATGCTGCTCGTGATGCAATTGTCCAATATTTATCTTGTGTTCAAGTATTTTTCCTTCATAATTTCCCTTCTTTTTTTTTTTTCAATCCTTTCTTTAATTTTCATTAATTTCATTAATTTTCATTTTTACCTTTCATCTACAGGGTTCTCAATCACAAAAAAAGAAAGTAAATCTTTCTCCTGTTTTACATCCATCTTTATCGTAAGATTTTTTTTTCTTTTCTTTTCTTCATAATTACACCATTTTATTTGATCTTTTTATCTTTTCCTTTTTTTCAAAATTAATAGACGAGCTTTTACAGTAATTGAGGATTACTTTGAAGAAATTATATTGGAAGATCAAGATATTTTGGGTTCAAAAGAATCTTGGTCAAAAGTATTAGAACTCATTCCTGATAAAGATATTTTTTCTATTCATTTGTTCCATTTCTTTCTTTCTTTTCAAATCAAATTTACCCTTTCTCTCTTTTTTTTTTCTTCTTTCTTTACATGTTCAAGGTAGATTAAATGAGAGATGGGAAGATGAAGATAAATCCTCTAAAGAAAGATGGGAAGAATTAACTTCATTAATTGAACATACATTGCAAAAGGTTCAATTTTATTTTTATTGACATTTCAAGAACCCATTTAATCTTTTATTTTTCCAAAAATAGTATCAAAGAAAAGCATTAACCACAACTGTAAAAGAAATTATGTTTCAATATACATATCCAAGATTAGATATTAATGTCAGTACTCAAACTAACCATTTATTAAAAAGTCCTTTTTGCATTCATCCAAGCACAGGTTTTTCTTTCTTTTTTTTTCTGATTAATTAATTATTAACAATTATTTTTTTTAGGAAGAGTTTGTGTTCCAATTGATCCAAAAAGTGATACTTTCCGTCCCACTTTAGTTCCAACTGTAGGACAATTAATTTGTGAAATAGATGAATACCATAAAAATAATTCCAATTCAAATGAAAAACTCTCAGGTTTAGATTCAATTTTTTTTTTTTGTTTTGTTTTTTTTTTTCATTTAGATTCTTGATTAATACTCTCTTTTAATTTGTAGATTATAAGAAAACATCTTTAAAACAATACATGGATATTTTCAATCAATTCTTGGAGCCATTAGAGAAAGTGAATCGTCAAACAAAGAAAGAAGACATGGAAAGACAACTCAACTTCTAATCACCCTATGTAAAATCATAAAACTTTCAAAGAAAAGAAATTTTTTTCAATTGAAAATCTAAATAGTTTCAACAATTACAGTTTGTTCATGATTTCATTGAAATGAAGAAAAGTTTGGGTTTGATAATTTCAAATTCAAAAAGGGAACAATATATAATCGGATCAAATCAACTTATTCCCTTTTTGAAATGGTCAAAAGGAAAAAATAAACAAAAAACAAAAAAACAAAATAAACAAAAAGTAAAACCACCAGACAAGAGAGTGATGGGAAGAAAGAACCAATACCTTGATAACTTACAACAATTTGGAGAGACTGATGTTCCTACACAAGATGTCACCTCATTGAAGAAGTACTTTTCTTCATTGACTGAAGCATTGGATAATACAACTTCTGAGTTAGGAGCTGGGTATTATAAGACAGCAAAGAATAAGACCATGACTTTGAGGAAGATCAAAAGAAGACCTTTGACAGCTCTTCAAGATGTGTTTGAGAAAGGAAAAACTTTACCTGAGGATGAGGAAGAAGAAGAACCAAAGGTTGAAATCTATTTATTATTCAAATTTATTATTCAGTTAATTATTTTTTTTTTTTTTGTTTCCTTTCCTCGTTTTCATGACTTGATGATCTTTTATTTTACTTCATCGATTTTTGGTTTGTGAGAATCTGATTCTATTTTTTTTCCCTTGAATAAAATCAACTAATTAATTAACTAATTTTATTTAGACTCCAACAGAATTTCAAGTTGAATCAGATAAAGATTTGGCTCAAGTTATGATTGATATTATTCATACTTTATTTTATGATCCCCAACATGGTTTATGGCCTGAATATGATAAAGCTTTTAAAAAAGAAGATTATACAAAACATGGAAAACCTGGATGGGATGGATCAGAAGATACAGTACAACGATTACAAGCTAGAGAAGAGATTAATAGATTAAAAAACGTGGAAACTACAAAATTAATGGAAGGAAAATTCACTACCGATTCAATTCAAGCTATAATTCAACAATTATCAGATATTATCACGGGTGTAAAACCTAAAGATGTTAAACATGCTGTAAGAAATCATGTTAGAGACCATCTCAATAATTTGGTGTACTAAAAAAAAATGAATGAAATGAAATGAAATGAAAATAATAAAATGAAGAAAAGAAAAGAAAAGAAAATAAAATAAAAAGAGAAAAGATTTTTGTTTTGCTTCGAATAATTCGAATAGATCCGTAAAAAGTTCTCCTTCTTTTATTCTTGAACTTTATTTTATTTGATTTTTTACAATAATTCATTCTGATTGTTTATAAAACATTTGCTTATTTTGTCTAAGTAAAATTCCAAGCATTTCAACTTTCAATTTTGAAGCTTCTGCAGAATCAAGAAATCTATCCCTAGTATGTAAAATATAATTATCAAATCCTCCTTTTTTATCAATGTATTCCATTACTTTTGGAGTAATTAAGACTCTATATTTCTTGCCAGTAATTTCACTTGAATACAATTTAACCTAAAAACAATTAAAAGCAAATTAAGAATTAAAAATTCAAAATTCAAAATAAATCAAGAAAAAAAGGATCTCAAAGTTGAAAGGAGATATCAAAAGAAAATAAATGAATGAAAGAGTTTTTTTGGCTTTTTTTTGGAATTAAAAAAAAAAGAAGAGTGAATAAAAGAAAGAAAGAAAAGTTTACATGAGAATTTGGTTTCCAAGTTCTTTTATTCTTCACATTATTATCAGCTTCATAATAACCAGTTGTTGTTCTCTCTCCAGCAAGCAATTTGATCTTGGGAATAGGGAAGCGAGGAAGATGTTGGATCTTAATGCGAGGCAAAGTAATCACCATGTTTTTTTTTTTTTCTTTTTTCGTTAAAAAAAATGGCGGGATTCTGTTTTTTCTTTTTCTAACTGATTTTTCTTTGCTGATATCAACTTATTGAATTAATGAACATTCAAGATTCGAGATTCAATTTAAGATTCATAGCAATTAACAATTTCTTAATTAACATCCTTTTTTTGTTCTTCAATTCTTTTCAAAATTCGAATTAGAACGATTTGGCAACGATTCAGTATTACTCATTAATGCAATGAAAAAAGGAATGGCTGTTTAATTGGATAGATGAGGAATGAAAACAATAACAACAATTATTAGAACTGATTTTTAATATTTGGATTAGGATAAGGATTTAAAATGTATTGATTTAATGTTGTGATGAGAGTATTGGCGTAAATAATTGGGAATTGAAAAAATGAGAAGAAAAATGAAGTCAAATATATGACATCAATCAATATATCAAACTGATCTTTTCTTTTCACTAAAATCTAATTTAGAGAGAAGCTATATCATCATTGAAAGTTTGAAAGTGTAGAATTCACTTTGGATGACTTATTAGGGATTCTTCTTTAATCAATCTCTTGTTTTAGTATTAACTTATTTGAAAAAGACGGAAACAATATGGCTTTCGATGCACTTGTTTACTTGATTGCTGTCATCGTCGTGTGTACATTACTGTTTGGAATGGTGTTCTTTGTAACATTTCATTATATTTCATATTTGATTGATTTGTTATTTATTTAATTATTTTTTTTTAAAAATATTCATAACTAACTAACTAATGTTCAATATTTATAAAGTTTATAATGCTCACTGATTTGGAATCTGATTATATTAATCCTATTGATTTATGTAATAAGCTGAACCAAGTATTTTTATTTATTCATTGTTTTTCTCTTGTTTTAAAACATCATCAGTTTTAACATTAAATTAAAATATTTCAAAAAAAAAAAAGTTCGTGATTCCTGAAATGCTTGGACATTTCATTCTTTCGTTGATTTTCTTGTTGAGCTTACACATATTTTCTTTTATCTTCAATCTGCCCTTACTTTGTTACAATATTTACAAGTTATTATTTTATTCAATTGAATTTTCCTTTTCTTTTTTTAAAAAAATTCATCCTTTCTTTTTTTTATTCGATATTTAGAGTTTCCAAAAACAAACATATGTTTGATGCAACAGATATATTTCGAACCCTTACATATCATAAACAAGAATGTTTTGCTAAACTTGCATTTTATTTAGTTTCATTCTTTATCTTCTTATACTGGTTTGTTTTTTTGATTTTGTTTTTTCTCTTTTTTTTTAAAACCTTCTTTTCTTGACTAATTAAAATAACAAATTTATCTATATAGCATGATCATGACACTCGTTGAATCTTGATGAATTCAATAAAATAGAAATAAAGTTGTTTTTTTTCTTTCTTCTTTTGCCTCCATAATTAAAAATAAGTCAAAAAAAAAAAAAAACTTTTGAAAGGTTTATGACTTTACTCTAAAAATACAGACAAACAAAAAAATTAATTCAAATTCAAATTTAGCTTCTTTAAACTGCAGAAAAATCCCAAACTTTGATGGTTTTATCATATGATCCAGATACTATTTTTGAATGATTAAATTGTAAACAAGTCACTCCATCTTTATGCTTTCTTAAAGTCAACATTCTTTTTCCTGTCATTAAATTCCAAACCTATGATTATAATAATTTTTAGATTAATTCAAAAAATGAAAAAAAATTAAAAAAAAAATTAAAACAAACCTTCAATGTTTTATCATCAGCAGCAGAAATCATTATCCATGAATCAAATCTTAAATAACGAATAACTCCCTTATGGCCTTCTGATCTCACCCAGTCAAGAGTTGCAACACATTCTCCATCAGTACGCCAAATCTTGATTAGTATTTTATAATCATGTTTAGAATTTTTCGGTTTTTTTTTTTTTTTTTGAAATATAAAATATTACCCTCAAACAAGAATCTAGTGATCCAGAGATTATTTTTTCAGAGTCAAATTGTAAACATGTAACTGAATCCAAATGTCCTATTAATGATCTGAGACAATCTCCTGATTCCCTTGACCATACTTTGATTGTACCATCTGCTGAACCTAATTGTATTTATTTATTTATTTCCAATGGAAAATTGAAAATCCAATAAAATTACCAGAAACAATCATTTTTTCATCAAATTGAACACATAATACTGCACCAGTATGATCACGAAGAGTTTTTAAACATTTTCTTTCATCTAAATCCCAAATTTTTAAAGTTGTATCATATGAACCCGAAACAACAACATTATTTTCAAGTTGTAGACAACGAACTGCACCACTGTGGCTATTAATTTTTTTAAAAAAATTTGAGTTAAAACAGTGAGGAAATAAAAGAAGAAATTAAAAAAAAGAAATAAAACCCTTCAAGAGTGGCGATAAGTTCTCCTGTGTTAATATTCCAAATTCGAATTGTGCAATCATTTGCACCACTAACAACCTTTTCTTTATCGAATTGAAGACTTCTGACTGTTCCTTCATGACCAACTAATGTTAATTGAGACGAAGTATTTGTTTTTAAATTCCAAACTCTATACATTAAATTTGATTATTTTTGGGTTCGAAAAAAGGAAAAAGAAAAGAAGAGAAAAAGAAAGAAAGAAAAACCTAATTGTTAGATCAGAAGAACCAGAAACAATTCTTGTATCGTCAAATTGAAGACATGTGATATGCTGAGTGTGTCCTTCAAATGTTCGAACAGAATAATTTCCTTGAGTCCAATTTCTTTTGATTCTATATCTTTCTGCATAAAAATTTTTCCAAATAGATTTTTTAATAGCTGCCCTTTATATGTTTTAGAAAAAATGTTTTTATTTAAAAAAAAGAGAATTGAAATGAAAAAATGAAAAAAAAAAAAAAAAAAAAAAAAAAAAAAAAAAAAAAAAAAACTCTTTTTCCAAATTTTCCCATTCTGAACTTGTTATCCACCAATAACAATCTTCATCAACTTTATGTTTCCATAAATAATCATCATTCGCAAGAACTCTCCATGCTTTACAAACCTTATTGTTTCATAATTCAAAATTTAAAATTGAAAAAAAAAAAAAAATTAAAATAAATTAAAATTAAAATAAAATAAAATAAAATAATACTTGAGCAGTTCGACAAAGACTCAAAGGATCTAAATTGGAAAGAACTTTTAATGCTAATTCTGTTGGAAGCCATTGTAAGATATCTCTACAATTCGATGGATAACCTGATTCGAGTTCAAGTAAAGAACTAATAAGATGAATTTGTGGAGCATAGAATTTTCGATATAGCTTTGCTAAAAATTTGTTCCTTTTTGAGTGATCCCATCTTGAAAAAGAATGAACAACATCTGAGACAAAAGTTTCAAATTGAGGATCTTCTTCAAATTGATCATTAGGTGTATTGATTGGAGAAGGGATTGCAAATGATGATTGAAAAATAGGTTCTTGACCACGAACAGAAGAAGATGATGACGAAGCTGAGGAAATGGAAGAAGATCGATTTCTACCTACAAGACGTCGTTTTCCAAAAAGAGATACACTATCTCCTTCAATATCAACTCCTTTTTGAAAATAATATGAGTCAAAGATAAATAAATAAAATAGGATTAAATTATACAACAATAAAATAAAATAAAGTACCAGAAAATAACAAATCTGATGGGTTTTTCAATTCAGGATCAAAGTCTGAATCAGAAGTTTCTTGAAGGTTTCTTGAATTTCTTTGATCAACTTCGAGAGTTTTATTCCTTAATTCCTTCTCTATCTCTATCTCTTTTTCTTTTTCTTTCTCCTTTTCCTTCTCTTTCTTTTTTGATTTTCTCGGAAGTGTGCTTTTGTTACTCGAGTTATCTGTCCATTCAGATTCTATAAAAGTCTCATTGATTGTTTTTCCTTTCTTTTTGGTCTTTTTTGTTTCATCTTTACTTTCTTTTTTCTTTTTATTTTGAGTTTCTTGTCCAACATCAGTTTCATTCTTCACAATTTTAACTTTGGCTTCTTCACTTACTTCCTCATCTTGAGCAGATGTAACTTGTTTTATTTTCTTTTTCTTTTTTACACTTTTTTTTAATCCAGAGATTTCTGTTAAACTTGAATCATCTCTTCCATCAATACTTCTTTTTTCAGAGTTTTGAGAAAGTGGTCTCTTGGATGAACTTTTCCTTCTCATTTTTACTTTTATCGAACCTGTGCTAATTTCCATTGAATTTGGGCGATATTTTGATGAAGAGGATAACGTGCCATCAGAATCAGAAATTGATGTCAAAGAGATTGATATTCCAGGATTTGAATCTTGGAGTGCCATTAAAAAATCAGTTTGATTTTTTTTAAAAAAATATCCTTTTCCTTTCTTCTTTTGAAAAATTGATTCTTTAATTGCTCTCTAAAAATTCCCAACACTTTCTTTCTTCAGATTCTTTTTCTAGCTGGGGGAGATTTCTTCCTTCTTTTATTTGTTTGATAGTTAGAAAATCCTCAATCTGTTTATAGTTCCTTTACAATTCTCAAATGGATCTCTAATTCAACTTTCAAATTGGACTTCGCTGCAATTTCTAAACAAAAAAAAATAAAATAAAAATTATGCGTTTTCTTTTGAAACTTTGAAATTAAAACATACCTTAAATCAAAAATTAAAAGAGCTATAGTTATAATTTGAAGGGATATGCTTTTGTTATTTTATTATTTATGCGTTTATTTATTTATGCGTTGATTACCAACGATTTTTATTTTGTTTGTTATGATCTTATTAAATTCCTCGATTTTGATTGGGTCATAAGTTTGACATCAACCAATAAAAATCGTCTCCTTCCCTTCTTTTTTATTTTTTTTTTTGTTGATTCAAGTCCTTGAAATAGTTTTCCTTCTATCTTTTCTTCTTACACAATCTTTGAAATCAAAGAATCCTCTTCGTTATTGATTTACCCCTCAAACGATCAATAATCAATTTCTCTCTTTGACTTATTGTTGTATTTTGACGGAAATTTTTTTCAAAAAGAAAAGAGAAGTAAAGAAAAAAATCATGGCAGCACTCCCAGACTTTCGAGGCATTTATCGAAGTTTTAGATCAAAAGAAGATGAAGAAGAGATAAAGAAACAAGCTATATTTCGATTGGTTTATTTTATTGCTTGTACTGTTGGAATGGCTACTTTGAGGTTGATTTTTTTTTTTGAATTTTTCATTTTCATAGTTTGAATCTAAAAAAAAAAAAAAAAAAAAAGAACCTATGCCAAATCGATTGAAAGGGTGTAAATATTCAACCCATTGAACAAACACAAACAAACATTGTAAAAAGGAACTTGTATAAAAAGACAAAAATAAAATTGAATCATCAAATTCTTTCCTCCAAAATTTTGAATTTTTTTCCCTCAATAATTATTATCTTTTGATGTGAAGGTTTTGTGTTTGAAACAAAACAATCTTGGCCATTTTTTTTTTTCTCTTTCTTTTTTGTTTATCAAGGGGCAACAATCAAACTTTTTGGTTCTTGAATTTTTTCATTGTTTGAAAACCACCAAAGCAGCTCCTGAATAACAACAAAAATATCTTTGAATCATCAAAAAAATTTGTAACAATAAACAATTAATTCATTAATTCATTAACCAAAATTGAAGTTTATTTAAAGCAATGAAAAAAAAAAAAAAAATCAAAAACTTTTTGAAAAATAGAAAAAGTTCAAAAATAAAAGTCCAAAAAAAATCCGCCATGATTGTAAACAAAAAAGCCATCCCGACCGACCCATTTTTCATTAATTAGAAACTATTATTGTTAAGTGTCGGAGATGTGACCCAAAATTGAGATGATTTCCAAGAAAAGAAAAAAAAAAGAAAAAAAAAAAAAAAAAAAAAAAAAAAAAAAAAAAAAAAAAAAAAAAAAAAAAAAAAAGAAAAAGGCATAATTCTTATCCACTGCTTCTCATCTCATTTTCTCTCTCTCTTTTTTTTTTCCCATCATGCACACATAATATTTATTTATTTTTTAATCATCAGTAACACATTATCATTTTTCCCTTTAATCATCAACGCATAATCTTTTTTTTAAAAAAGATATTTGGATTTTTTTGTTGTTGATGAAATTCTAGGAACTATCTTTGAAAATTATCTTTGAAAAATTATCAACGCGCAAATCGACCTTTTTTTTTTTTTTTACCCCGAAAGATGATTTGATTATTTGATTTAAAATGTTAAAAATTTAGATTTATATTATATTTATATGTCACTTCTTATTCATCTTTCAAAAAAAACAAAGAAGAAAAAGTTTCAAATGATTTTCTTATTTTTTTTATTCCAACGCATTGATTTTTTGGTTTTTTATCCCATGTTTCTTTTTCTTTTTTTCTGTTCCCTTTTTTCCTTTTCTCTTTTCATCTCCCTTTTTTTACAAAAGAAACAAAAAATTATTATGCATCGATATTTCGATGATGATGAAAAAAAAAAAAAAAATTATTATGCATCAAAATATATTATTATGCATTGAAAAAAAACTTCAATAATAATAATTATGCGCACATAACTATTTTTTCTTTCAATAAAATCAAATAATATAACAATTAAATACTAATATTTAAATTTAAATAAATAATGTAGTAAAGTAAAGAAACAATGAGAGAATATAAATTGGTTGTTTTAGGGTCTGGAGGTGTTGGTAAATCCGCCTTGGTAATAACTTTTTGAATATATTTCTTATTATTAGTTTATATAATAACTTATTTATTCAATATTGTTTTAGACTGTTCAATTCGTTCAATCCATTTTTGTTGAAAAATACGATCCAACTATTGAAGATTCTTACAGAAAACAAGTTGAAGTCGATGGATCACAATGTATGCTTGAAATTCTTGATACAGCAGGAACTGTAATTCTTTTTTTTTTTTTTTTCAAATAGAAACTATTCCTTTTTTTTTTTTTCCTTGATCATCTTTTAATATATTTCTTCTTTCTTTCTTTCTTTCATAATGTTTTTTTTTTTAGGAACAATTTACTGCTATGCGTGACTTGTATATGAAAAACGGACAAGGATTCGTTCTTGTTTACTCTATTACCTCCCAATCAACTTTCAATGATTTAACTGATCTCCGCGAACAAATTCTTCGAGTTAAAGATGCCGAAAAAGTCCCAATGGTCCTTGTCGGAAACAAATGTGATTTGGAAGATGATCGTATGGTCGGAAAAGAACAAGGAGGAAGTCTTGCTGGACAATGGGGTGGTGTCACTTTCCTCGAAACTTCAGCCAGAAAGAAAATCAATGTTGATGAAGTCTTCTTTGATTTGGTCAGACAAATTAACAGACAAATGCCTGAAAAGGAAGCCAAACAAAAGAAGAAATGTTTGATTCTTTAAACAACCCAAAAATTAATGTCACTTGTTTCCTTTTTTTGTGCTATCAAATAATATAAATTTCTTGGTGTCAAAAAATGACCCAACAACCAAAAATCTCAATTTTATTTTATTCTCTTTATTTCTAAAAAGCATTTCTTTTTTTTTCTTCATAAAAAAATTATCATAATTATTTACAAACTTTTTCTTTTTTTCATTCATTGGCTACATTTATCATATATCATCAACTTCACGAAGAAATTTTTCTACATCTAGCTCAATATCAGAATAGGTTTTATCTATTGTTTTTATTTTATTTGTTTGAAAAATAGGAAAAAAAATAAAAAATAAAAAATAAAAAAATAAAAAATAAAACCTTCACTCTCTGTTGCAAATAATTGATTTTCTTTATTAATTTATTTTTATTTGATAATTAATTAAAAGAAAAAGAAAGGGAAAAAAAAAGAAAAGAAAAGAAAAAAATTACCAATATCAATTAAAGGCTTTTCATATCCAGTAATATCAAAGACGCTATTATCCTTTTCAATCTCACTCCATCTATCTGATTGACCTTTCTTTTTGAACCCTTTACCATCTTCTTTTTCTGAATCAAAGGAACTGCGCCCATCTCTCTCTTCATCTGATCCTAGTGAACTACTTCTACTTTCTCTATCAAGGCTCTTTCTTGAGGGTGCTTCTTCAGAAAACATTTTAACTTTTCTTTTCAATGTCGAGCCTCTGATTTATTTGGTTTATTAATACAAAGAAAAAAAAAGAAAAAAAGAAGAAAAAAAAGAAAAAAAAAAAAAAAAAGAAAAAAAAAAAAAAAAAAAAAAAAAAAAAAAAAAAAAAAAAAAAAAAAAAAAAAAAAAAAAAAAAAAAAAAAAAAAAAAAAAAAAAAAAAAAAAAAAAAAGAAAATTAAAAATTAAAAATTAAAAAATACAGTCGATTTTGAGAGAGCCTATTCTTGGCCTTTTTTCCTTGAACAACAATTCCATCAACCATTTTTTTCAAAGACATATTTTCATTAATTAATTCAACAAGTTGGTCTTCATCAGTTTCAAATGCCTTTTCCAATTTAAGTTCATTTGCATGTGTGAGATGAAATGATGTTGGAAAGTTGACTTCAAAAAATTGTTCCAAGAATGGAACTGCTAGAATAACAGCTCGAAAAGCACTCATTGATAGTATTGAATTCTCTTGACCTGGTTCATGGTTATTTATTTGTTCTGTACTTTGAGTTGGACTATACTCTTGATTTCTTTTAGTCTCTGCATAACTAAGACTGGGACTGTCGAAATCACCTTGATTTAATTGAAAAGAAAAAAAGAGAATAAATAATAGATTCACAACAATAAATAAATAAATAAATCAAGGAATAAATAAATCAATCAAATGAAATTACTTCCTCGTCTAGAATTAGGATTTGAGTTTTGTTTTGGTGGTTGATCTTGTGACTCAACAAAAAAGTTTAAATTTTGTTGTGTTTCAAGCATTTGAAAAGAAATGTTCATAAAATTTGAAATAGCAGAAAGTGAGACAACAGTATTTTTTTCATTTCTAAAGAAAAATAGGAAACTTTCAGATATATGAAGTACTTCATCTTTAGTAATAATTGAATCTTGATTTGTATCATGCATTGTAAAAAAAGCTTTTGAATTATTAATTATTATTTTATTTTATAGATAAAATTAAAAAAAAAAAAAATGAAAAGCGGAAAAGAAAAAAAAAAAACTATCAATCCTTGATAATAAATCTCCCTTAATAATTTTTTGTAAACCTATAACAAGTTCTTCCATTGTAACACTAAATTAGGAGGGGTTTAGTTTAAGAAAGTGACTCTTTTAAAAAAAGTGAAAAAAAAAATACCGTCCTTTCTTGTTACAATCAAAGAAATCAAATATTTTTTTGATAAGATGAGAACCAGTTTCTTCTGACATTTTAAGAAGTAACTGCTTTTCATTTTTTATCATTTTATTTCCTTCATCTAAATTTGCCCATCTACAATTAAAAATGAGAAGAAGAAATAATTTTTTGAATGAAAAAAAAAATTTTTTTTTTTTTTTTCGATATAGAAATAAAAGAATTAGTTTACTCTGTAACTTGAGTTAAAAAGTTGTAAAAACTTAAAAAGTCCAAATAAGAATTATCTTTATTCCCTTGATCAGAATATGTGAAAAAGCGCACGGTATGAAATTTTTTATAGATAATTTGAAGTTCATCATCCGAAAAAGTACATATTTCCTTTAAACTAAACAATTTATTTTATTTTTTTGTTGAAAAAAACAAAAAACAAAAAATAATTAAAATATTACGCTCTAATTTGAAGTTTCTTTGAAAAATCACCTATAGTATGAGCAACTCTAAGTCTTGATGAAGCTCGAACTTCAAGAACGACTTCTTCTGTTATTGCACTAAATTCCTTCATTGCTAGAATTTGAAAACGATACAAAATAAATAAATAAGTTATGGGAAAAAAAAGAAAGAAAAAGAAAAAAAATTAAGAACCAGAGAGGAGAAGTACATCAAATTCAGATGGAATATATGTTGACTCATTTTCTGGAACATAATTTTTTGCAGGTTCAGAAAGACTTAAAAAATATTCCTTGAAGATTGAAAGCATTTCACCATCATCTATTATTTTTCAAAATTAGGATTGATTTGGTTTAAAATGATCTGAAGTATATAAAAACCTGAAATTTCAAGTAAAACTTCCATATTTCTTTTTAAAATGTTCATTGCAAGTTGAAATAAAAACTATAATTTTGAATTAATTGAGATAATTTAGATAATTTAGATAATTTAATTAAATAAATGAAGAGTGGAAAAAAAAAAGAAAACCTTCACACCATCCATAAAAAAGCAATCTAAAACTCTACAAGCATATTTTAATGGCATTGGTAATGTAAATTGAGTCAAAAACCAAGGAAGACAAGCAATGGATAATTGAATTTTTTTTTCAGTGAAATGTCTTTAATCATTTTTTAATTAATGGTTATAGTTGCTTCAAAAAGATCGGTTAAAGAGAGAGAAAAAGATATAAATTTACTTTGCAAGAAGAGGGAGATGTTTTTCTATTAAAGTTTCAAATACACGTTGATCAACAACCGCACCGACCTATTATTTTTCTTAAGTTTTTCCTTTCTTTTTCTTTGATTAATTGAAGTTAACCATATTAGTTGTATAATAACCAGGGAGCATTCTATTACATACTGAACACAAAACCCAAAAAGTCTAATTGAAATTTTTTGTTGAGAAAGGAATCCAAACAAAAAAATAATAAAAATAAAAATAAAAACAAAAATAAAAAAAAATCGAAATAAACATAAAAAAATAAAAAATAAACAAACCTGTTCTTCTCCTAAAAATAATAATAATACAGAAGTAAATAAGTTCATAGCTTGACAGTACCCAACTTCAGGATTTCGAAAGGAATATGCATACAATACCTATTATATCAAGAACGTCAATAAACAAGGAAGAGAAATAATAAATCAATAAATAAATAAATAAATAAATAAATAAAAGAAACTCTTCTTAGTTTATCAATTCCTTCATCAACTTGAAAAGCAGGATGTTCAGGAAGAGACCTTCTTAAATCCTTTTCAATTTCTTCAGTTGATAATGAAACAACACCTTTATTCTTTTCTAATATAGTTTCAAAGTAATCTGGATGAAAACCTCGCTCAAATACTCCTCCTGACCTGAAAAAGTTAATTTTAATTTTAATTTAATATTTATTTCTTTATTTATTATTGGAATCAAAATCAAAACAAAAAAAAAGTACATGACTTCCCAAAGTTCAGCTCTTAATCGATTAGGAATTCCATACTTTACTAATTTCCTGAAACCTTTTGATCTAATAATTGACATTCCTCTTCCATAATCATCAAAGTATTTAGCCCAAGCTTTTTCTTTCTTTTCTTCGAATTCACTTGACCTAATGGGATTTTATTTGAAAAAAAAAAAAAAAAAAAAAAAAAAAATTTAAAAAAAAAAAAAAAAAAAAAAAAAAAATTCAAAAAAAAAAAAAATACTCTGGTGGATCATCAGCAAATCCATAAATAAACCCTAATCCTTTTTTCTGATTTAACTTTACATTATTTGTTTTCATAAAATGATCAAAAGCTGGTCCTTGTCTTGGCATTTCTTGTAAATGAGTCTTTAAATCTGCACAAAAATCATCTCTTGATCCTAAAGAAAAAAAAAATTTACTTATTTTTGAAGTTTTGAAATTTTGATGAATGATGGAATAAACCTTTAATTTCAAGACTTATAATTTGATCAATATCCCGAATAACAATTGAAACACTTGGAATAATTGAGTCTGTGTTAATCTATTTATTATTTATTAATTATTGTTTCAATTTGGAAAGAAAAAAAAAAAGGCAAAAAATTTGCAACCTTTTGTAATTTCTTAAATAAAAGGAATGGAACAACTATTTTGAGATCATCACCACCATTGAAACAAAGATAATTTTTTGTGATAAAAATTTCAACGTCAATATATCCTAGAGATTTTATCCAAAATTTGGCAGTATATTCAGCATCAACCATTTCATCGAAAGGTAATCGAAATAAAGAACAAAGATAATTGTTTCTTTTTTGATGGTGAAGATCATCTCTGAGAGAAATCTAAGAAATAATAATTTTTGAGAAGAAAAAAATAAGAAAAAGATGTATATCAGAAAAAAAAAAAAAAAATTACTGTTCTTTTTGCTTCTGAATGAGGATGTTTTTTGTTGTGTTCCTCAACTTCTGTTGAAAAAAAAATTTTTTTTAAAAAATAAAAAATGATAATAATAAAGAGAAAGAGAGAGTATACTATTTATGTGAGTGGAGGAACCAGGAAGTGATGTGGTGGTGGGTGTGCTATTTAAAAATCTTTGAATTGCTTGTGAAGTTAACAATTGAATCACTTCAAAAGTAGAATCTCGATGAAAAAAACTGAGAAAGAAATGCTTTGATTTTTTTTTTTTTTTTTTTTCCAAATCCTTCGAGAGAAAAAATGGAAAAAGAGGAAAAACATACTTCTTCTTTAGATATCGTTGTAATTTTAATTGCGTTAGGCAAAAGAAGACTTTTTTCTTTTGTTAACGAAACAATTTCTCTGAGAGGTATCATCAACTTTTTTTTAAAAAAAATAAATAAGTTGATTTATATCTCTTTTTCAGATTGTAAAAGAGTTCAAAAAGTATGATTACTTTAGTTTCAGATCCTAAAATATAAGAGTAAAAACATAAAAAATTTTCTGATAGATACATCCACCCTTGGTGAACAAATTTATTTTTCCAAATTGCACAAGCATAAACTAATCAATTTTTTTTTTTTTTTTTTTTTTTTTTTTTTTTTTTTTGTAATTTTAAAATAATAATTAGCAAAGAAAAATTACAATTTACAAGTCTTTCTTCTGTTGAAAATTTAAAAGTACTTTGGAAAGCTCTTGTTGCAGTTAGAAATTTATCATCCTCAGCAGCATCTTTTTTTTTTTTTTTTTTTTTCCAATT
>Ga0209960_1002721_pt1 | contig 16893 bp, 19 predicted proteins | sample ThiBiot_500_plan_2_FD_183947 | JGI IMG/M metagenome (GOLD analysis project Ga0209960, IMG submission 183947) | Wastewater bioreactor microbial communities from Cape Town, South Africa - Thiocy_expt_500_plan (SPAdes) | ecosystem: Engineered > Bioreactor > Thiocyanate-remediating >...
AAAAAAAAAAAAAAAAAAAAAAAAAAAACTTTTTCTTTTCCTTTCGAACACTTTGTTCACATCTTTTCATAGGACACTTTACGTCCTTAGATTACTTTATTTCATTCTATCTTTCTTATTTTGAATTGAAAAATTTATTATTTAAATTAAATTAATAGTAATTTCTTTTCTTTTCTTCTCAAAAATCCAAATTCTTTTTCTTTTTCTTACTTTCAACCACTTGTTCACATATTTTCATGGGAGTATTTTATGAATCCTTCTTTATTTTGAATTGAAAAAAAAAAAATTAAATAAAAATAAGTTATTTCTTTCTCTTTAAAAACAAAAAGAGAAACCCAAAACTTTGAAAAATAGTGGATTTTGACATTCTTTTGAATCTTTGTTCACATCTTTTCATAGGGTTATTTCTTTTTTCTTTCATTTTTGTCTTCTTTTATCTTCTTTCTCATTCATAAAACTTTTGAAACCTTTGTTTTTCATTCAATGTTTACTTCCACTTTTCTTTCTGATCACCCTTTTTTATTTATTTTTTTATTTTATTTCATTTTATTTTTGGGCTTTGTTTTCTATCTCAAACTTAAAGCTTCATTGGAGAAGGAGACAACAACAAAAAAAACTGTTGAGGAGTTAGAGAAGATTCTTATTAATGCTTGTCTTATTGGGAATGTAAAAGGAGTTAAAGAAGTGCTTCAGAATTCAGAAATTAACATCAATTGTGAAGATGATCCTTCTTGGAAAAGAACTCCTTTTCATGTTGCTTGTGAAAAAGGACGTATTGAAATTGTGAAATTATTATTAAAAGATAAGAGAGTTGATGTTAATAAACAAAATGAGGATAATTGGACACCTTTAGGTCATGCTTGTTATAATGGACATATTGAAATTGTGAAATTATTATTAAATCATAAAAGAGTTGATGTAAATAAACCAAAGGTTGGTGCAACTCCTCTTTATCTTACTTGTTGGAGTGGATATACTGAAATTGTGAAGTTGTTATTAAAGGATAAAAGAGTTGATGTAAATAGAGTCAATTATGATGGTCAAACACCTTTCTATATTGCTTGTAAATGGAATTCGATTGAAATTGTGAAATTATTATTAAAAGATAAAAGAATTGAAGTAAACCAAATCAATAATAATGAAGCAACACCTTTTTCTGTTGCTTGTCAAGAAGGGCGCATTGAAGTTGTGAAATTATTATTAAACGATGAAAGAGTTAATATAAATGAAGTTGATAAGGATCATCGAACACCATTTTATATGGCTTGCTTTAATGGACGAACCGAAATTGTCAAGTTATTATTAAATGATAAAAGAGTTGATGTAAATAAATCAATGAAATATGGTTGGACACCTCTTTATATTGTTTGTTCAAATAGATATATTGAAATTGTAAAATTATTAGTAAGTAATAAAAGGATTGATATTCATAAAATCGCGAAGGAAGGTCAAACAGTAATTGATATTATTAGAGAAAGAGAGGGAATTCTAAAAAAAGGATATTGGAAAGAGATGATTGAATTATTAGAGTCTAGAGTTGGTAAATTTTCTTTCCCCCTTTTTTCAAAAAAAAAATTGAAATTCTTTTTCTAAAATAAATAAATAATCAAAAGAATATGATGCTGCTTCTCTCTTCATGATTACTGTTCTCCTTTCTGATAATTTTTTGGATTTCAAACTGGATTAATTGTGTTTGTAAGCGTTCGTTAAGTTTTGAAGATATTGATGAGCATTTTTTTAAAAAAAAAATTGGAAACAGGATTAATTGTATTTGAAAATAGGAAGAATGTTATAGAAAATGTGTATTTTACTAAGGAACAATTAAAATTTTGAAAAGTCTTTCAAAACTTCCTCCTCTTCCTCCTCAAAATTCATATGATTACCAAACATCTTGCAGGAAAGAAATTAATCAGTTTCTCGGTGATTAAAAAAAAAAAAAAAAAAGTTTGATTCAAATTGAGTCTTTTGTGGAACCTTTTCAAAAACGAGCAGTGTTTCATAATCATATTGTTTACTTTGGTAGTAAAAAAAGTCATCAATAAATCAAAGGAAAGTTTTAGTTATTCCGAGTTTTTGGAAGATTCGAACCTCGGACATTAAGAAATTCCTCCATGATTTTTTTTTTCTTCAAAAAAATATTTGTTTTGTTTTTCTTCTGTTCCTTTTTTATCCGATCAACCAATGAAAATTCCAGTCGATAAGGTCTGGTTTTGTCGGAAGAGGAAAAATTGAACGATAGCGATTAAATTTTTTAATTTTTTTTTTTTTTTTTTTCGATTTCTGAAACAAAATTTTTCCAAAAAAAAAAAATGAAAAATCAAGGTTTTAGAAATAAGAATAATAACTAAAGTTTGAATGATTTTGTGATATTTTTTTTTTGAAAACAATAAAGTCAGAAAAGAGAAAAGAGAAACAAAAAATAAAATCCTTCAAAAGTTTTTTTTTTTTTTATCACTTATCTCACTTATCTCACTTTTTCATTTTTAATTTCAATTTCATTTATTTTATCATTTTTTTATACCAAAACAAAATATCGAAACCCCCTTACATCGATTGAAAGGGTTTTGGTATAGAAATGTCCCAAAAAACCAAAAAAAATCACAAAAATCAATTATTAAAAAAAAAATCAAAACAAAAACAAAAAGAGAAAAACTTCCTTGAACCCCAATGAATTCCCCTCTCTCCTCTTGCTCTTCTCTTCATATTTCTCCATCGATTGAGTTTGACTTTTGAAGTTCTTCTAGGTTCCTTTATATTAATTCCGGAAGATTTTTTCTTCTTTCTTTGTCCTTGCCCCTTTTTTCTTCTTCTCGTAATTATTTATAAACGATGCCCGACTTTTCTCTTTCTTTACAATGTTTCAAATATAAAAACATCAGCATCAAACCCAACAATTAAACATTTTTTAAAAAAAAACAAACTTTAAAAAAACCTTTAAATTTTATAATTTGTACAATACACACATATATATCACAACAAATGAAACCATTACCTTTAAATTGTTTCACCATCTTTCCCCTGATTCTTCTCCTTACTTTCCCTTCATTCACATCCTCTGTTTGTGTACCTTATGAAGGAGACTTCTGTCATGATTATATCAGAGACCCAAATGTCGCTGCATCAGCTTCAAACCAACTCCTTGCGAATACAGTGTTAAGTTCTTTGGGTTGGGAGAATTTAACAACGATTATGAATGTGTTAGACCCTGAATGTTCAAGAATGGCTCAAGCTTTTATTTGTAATAATTTTTTCCCTCCTTGTGATATAGATGATAGTAAAGTTTTCTTATTCAATTCAATTCGATTCTTATTTTCTTTTTTATTTTCGATTAATTGGTTGTATAAAAATGTTTAACAACTCTTTTTAATTCTTTCATTCTCTTAATAGATCCAGTCCCAATTTGTCAACAAACTTGTATTGACTTCAAAGATGTATGTAAGACTCAATTAAACTCTTCAGCCGCTGCAGAAGTCGTTGGATTCCTCCCTGATTGTGCTACTTTTAAAACTCAAGATTGTACAACTTTAGATTTTGTCCCTCCTGTAGGTTCAATTTTATACTTCTTCATGATCATGATCTTTCAATTGATCAATTTGATCTTTCTTTCCTTTCATTTCATATTTAATTATTTTAAAATTTGGACCATTAATTAACTTATTTTATTTTCTAAAAAAAAATACTATTATAGATGCTTCCAAGATTAATTGCCCAGCTCCTTTAATACCAAACACTGATAGAAGCAAGAAACGAGCTAATTGTCCTGGAGGTAAATATTAACAATTACCTAAAAATTTCTTTTTCTTTTGTTATTCTTTTTCTTTTGTCAAACAAACACAAAAAATTAATATCTCATTGAAGATTATTGTTGTATTCCATGCCCTGTATCTCATCATTTTTACCTTGAAAATGAAGCTGATAATATGATGATATTCTTAAATGTAACAGGAGGAATCTTCTTCTTTTTCAGTCTTGTTGTTATGATCACTTATTTCGCACTTCCTGCAAAGAGAACATTTCCTCAGGTTTTTTTTTCTTTAAATTTTTCTTTAATTTTTTTTTTTTTCAACTAATTGATTTTTTTTCAAATTAAATAAAGCTTATTATCGGTCAATTGATGTTAGCAATATTTATTGGTTATCTTCCTCTATGGATTAATATTTTTGGAGGAAGAGATGTTTATTGTAACAGTCCCGTTGAACAAGTTCTTTTTCTTTCTCTTTCTTTTGATTTCTTTTATTCTAATGAATCAATTCAATTCAATTAGGCTGATTATACAAATTCAGCATGTGTTGCTCAAGCTTTCCTTATATTTTTATTCCTTTGGGCCATGTTAATGTGGTTTTTGGTTCTTGCATTCAATATTTTCCTTGTACATTTTCTTTTCTATTTCTATTTCTTTTCTTTTTCTCTCTTTTTAAATAAATGGTGTTCATTTATTTTAATCTTTTAAAAAAGGTACTATTTTTGAAAGTTGAAGTTGGAAAGGTTGTAGCGATCCTGTATCATATCGTTGGTTGGGGAATCCCTCTTATAATTGTTATATATCTAGCTGCGAAAAAAAATTTTGGTATTTTTTTTTTTTAAAAAAACTTTAAATTTTAATATTAATTAGATTATATAAATTAACAAATTTAAAATTTTTTTAATAGCTTTCACCATAATTGCTTATTGTGGGATGACAAATTCTGATGGTATCAATGTTGATGATTTTTCTTTCTCACCCTTCGCTGCAATGTTGTTATTAACTGCTGCTTTTGTAATTGCATCTTTTTGTAAAGTAGCACATGTACTTTTTCTTTTTCTTCCTCTTCTTTCATCCTTTTCTTCCTTGTTAATTAACATCAATATCAATATAGATTGCAAGAACTTCAAAGCATGGCGTGATGGCAATTTTAAAACTCCAAGCAAGACCTCTTGCTCTTACCACATTTTTCTTACTTCTTTTAATGGCATATTGGGTATTAATTTAATTTAATTTAATTTGTTTTCATTTACATATTTATTTAATTCCACTCAAATTCAAATTCAAATAGATCTTTTTCAAAATAACACCTCTTGTTGCTGAAGATTATTACAATGAATGGTTTATTTGTATTGCTCTTGGTCGTGGTCAAAATGAATGTTCACCAATTCTGACCAAACATCTTCCAACCCTAGCAGCAATTGGAGTTGTATATGTAATTATTTTATTTTATAATCTCTTTATTCTTTCTTTCTTTTTTCTTTTTTCTTTCTTTCTTTTTTCTTTCTTTCTTTTTTCTTAATCATTCTAACATTATCTCTTCTCTCCACTAGTTTTTCATTTCACTCCTCGGATTATTTGGATTTCTTCTATTTTTCTTGAAGAAAGATGTTTATGATGGATGGAAAGATCTTTTATCAAAATCACCCCTTGCCCCATGTTTATCAAAGTATATTTCATGGAGTCCTAAAGCCACTCTAAATTCAACTTATCAAAGCCATCAAAGTAGAGAAAGTCAACAAAGAAAAAGAACTGAGACATCTGAGAGAGCATCACAAGAAATAGAAATAGAAATAAAATAGTTGTAGCAATAGAAAAACAAACAAACAAACAGAAAAAAAAAAAAAAAAAAAAAAAAAGTTAAAAAAAAAAAAAAAAAAACAAAAAAAAAGAAAAAAAAAAAAAAAAACATTTTAAAATTTTTGTGAATTAGTTGGAATAAAAAAGTTTATTGAATTGAAAACCTAGTTTTTTTGTTTTTTATTTTTTTATTACAAAATCTTTATAATCAAACTTGAATAATAAAGTTCAAAATCTATTTTATCTATCTAAAACGTTTAACAAATCTAAATCCTATAAATTCTTTTTCTTTACTTTGATAAAGCAAAAAGAAGAAGGTCATCTAATGAAACAAGATTCCAAGTTGTATTAAATTGAAGGAAAACATTTTCTTTATCAAAATAAATATGTCTTGGTCCAAAAGAATAGATAGGTTTTCCTTCTTGATCTTTTTTTGTTGGGAGAAAGAGGAGATTATTTTCAGAAGCCTATTAAATGAATAATTATGAGTGAGGCAGAAGCAGAAGGAAAAAAAAAAAAATACCAATTCTTCAAGTTGTTCTTTGAGACTTAATTGAACTTTTCTACGTGGTTCCAGAGCTTTTTGTTGTTCAAGTTTCTTTTTCTCTGTATTTTGGAATTTTGCTACAGTTTCTGCTTTGACTTTTGATGTTCCTACAGCAAGATGATTCATTAAATCTAGGGCTCTATTTTTTTTTTTAAAAAAAAAAGTTAATTCCTTTCTTGAAAAAAGAAAAGAAAAAGAAAGAAAAAGAAAAGAAAAAAGAGAAAAAGAGAAGAATAAAAAAAAGAAAGAAAGAAATACTTTGTAAATTGTTGTTGGATTAATGGATGTGATTGCATTTCAGGAGGGAAGAATTGTTTCCATCCTAAATACCATTGAGTAATTTCTTCATAATTTGGAGAGTTTTGAAGCCAAGCAACCAATATTTTGAGCCATTTAGGAAAGAACTCATTTACCCAAAGATTAATAAATGTTGAAGCTGACATCAAATTACCCCAGACCATAATCCAACTTAAAGGTCCTAAATAATAAATTAAATTAAATTCAGTGAAGAGTAAAAATCAAAATTAATTAAAATTAAAAATTAAAATTAAATAATACTTAATTCTTGATTTGCTGGATTAATTACAAATTGATTAAAGATTAAAGTGAGTTTTGGAATAATAGATTTTTTCAAAAGATCATGCATATCCTTTTTATCAAAGACATTTTTCCAAGGAAGAAGAATTAAATAAGCTGATTCATCAGATGGATGCCATTTTTCTAAAACAATTGTTAATTTGTATCTAATTATTCTAAACATTTCTTGAAGTGAGCTATGTAAATATGGTAACCAAGGATGAATCCAAAGATGAATTGGTTGAACATCTCTTTGAGGGTTCCACAAATCAATTTCAGAATTAATTTTTGGAAGAATTAATTGAGTTGTAATATTATCGTGCATCCATTTTGGAATAATTTTTTCCCAACCTGAAAAAAGTTGGATTGCTGGATCAGGATTTCGAGGAGACCATTCATTGCTAAAATGATAGTTCAATTCGTTTTTTTTAAAAAAAAAAAGAAAAAGAAGAAAAAAAGAAGAAAAAAAATTTACTTTAATGAAGAACGAACTTTTGGAAGCCAAATATGATAAAGCATACTATCAAATGGGGTCATAGTTTCATCTTCTACTTCACTTTCTTCACTCATTAAACAATTTCTTAATCTACGAATAAGTGATATTTGATATACAGGGTTTTCTAAAGGATCCCAATCAGCAAATACAGATTTTATTAAAGGAACAATTAAAGCTACTCCAATTGAAGATAAATTATATTCTTTATATTCATCTGGATATAATTCTTTAAGTTGTTGAAATACAAAAATCTCTGAAAATGAATGATCATTAATAGGTCCAGTTACTTTCTTCATATTAATTCTACATTCTTGAACCTGACTAAATATTTGTTCCAATTTTGTAATTTTCATCTCATCAATTTGTCTAAATCGATTATATTCATCAATTTCTTCTCTAATTTTATCTTGAATAGCTTTTTCTCTTCTCATATTTGTATCAATTGTTTTAATTTCATTCCCTATTGAAAAAAAAAAGTTTTTATTTATTTTCTATCTTTTCTTTATTTTTTTTTTTAAAAAAAAAAAAAAAATTACCTGTTATATCAACTAATAACCTCAAATTATGTCGAAGTTCAGGAAAATGAGATTCTGATCTATATATAATTTTTTGAGAAACTTGGGTACTTGATAAAACTTGTTCTTGAGGTCCAGTCATATCAATAATTTTGCTTTGAATATCATTATTTTCTGAAATTAATTCATCAACAGTTTTATAAACAACTTTTTTCTTTTTTGATTTTTTCTCTCCAGCAACTTGTGATTTCCACATTTGAATATTTTCTTCAATTTCAAGAATTTCTTCTTCAGAGGAATCTCTATTTATTTATTTATTTATTTCATTTTAGATTTTATTTTATTATTAAAAAAAAAAAGTTTTAATTTGAAAAGAAAAAAAAAAATCTTACGTTACTTCCAATGCTTTAACTTGATCTGTTTTTTCTTGAAATCCTTCATAATTAATTCCATATTTTCCAGGTCTAAGTTTAACTTGAATTGGTTCTGTCATTCCTTGTTTATTTTTTCCTAAACCTTCACCTTCTTTAAATCCCATCCCTTTCAAAAGTTTCATTCCAATTCCATATCTTTCAAGTGAAGGTTGTTCAGTTTTGACCCTCTTGTTAGGGTTTTGTTTTTGTTTTTGGTTTTGAGTCTTTTTTTTTATTTCTATTTTTGCTTTTTCTTTTGGTTTTTTACTAGTTGTATTAAATGATGGAGGTTTATCATATTCTTCTGATTTTTCCCTAAATCCAGCTGAATAAAAAAAAAATTACAAATCAATAAAAAAAATTAAAATAGAAAAATAAATGGTACTTCTTTTCCAATCCATATTATCTTGATCATCCTCACCATCTTCCATTTTGTCTTCATCTTCATCTTCATCTTCGCCGCTTTCATCTTCTTGAATTGATTCAGATTTAACAAAACTTTGAAAATTATCATAACTATTTTTTTTTTTTAATTTTATTTTTATTTGATATTATTTTCTTTCAATTCTTCAAACTTTAAAAACAAAATCAAAAAATAAAATCAAAAATATACCTTTTCTTCTTCTTATAATCATTTCCATCATCATCAGAATCGTCTCCAAAAATCCCAAGCATTGCTTGTTCTTTTGTCATCTTCTTTTTCTGTTTTCCTCCACCTCCTATAAATGTTTTTTTAAAAAAAGTTAATATTTCAAAAAAGAAATCAATCAATTAATCAATAATTAAATGAAACAAAAATTGATTCTTATAATAATTAGAAAAGAAGTAAAATTATCAACCATAAAATCCATTATGCTTCTCAAACTCTAAGTCCTCGTCTGTCACCTCAAAAGATGCAAACCGATCCGCCATGTTTTTTTCTCTTTTTTTTTTAGCTGACATCATGTTTTTTTTTTTTTTTTTTTTGGTTCTTTTGTTTCTGAAACTTGAAGAGGTTCATCTTTTACTCAATGATTCAAATTAAAGTAAACTTAGAAACTTCTTCCTCATGTTCATGGTTCTTTCTGATGATATTATCAAAATATTGGCTGATGAAATTTCATTCGAGAAAGTTGTTAAAGTTTTATCATTGTATAATAAATCTAAAAAAATAAAATTGTCATGAATACTACTTTATGAGTTTCAATTCTTTTAATAGTTCCACAATTTCAAAAAAAAACAACCAATTAACTTGATCTTAATTTAACGAGAAAGCGAAGATTGGAAGGATTTGAGCATCTTGAAAGACAACAAGTTCATCTGCATGAATTTCAGGGACAAAATTCTCCTTTGTTATTGGAAAGGCTTTTGCAATACTTTGTTTATCAACTATAATTATTGTGGATTTAGAAGTCAGGAAATGAAATAAGTGAAAAAGAGGTAATCAAACCAATGGTGAAATGTGATTGATAACCAGGGATCCTAGGCTTTCCTTTTAATGAATTTGATGCTTCAGGATGTTCTGTGACTGGGTAAATATTTCCTATTGATTCAGTAATTAGTTTTATTTGAGTTCATGTTGATTGAAAATAAAAAAGAAATAAAACCTGGGATAACACAACAAATTACAAAGTATTCAGTACTTTTGTTGCGATTTGCTGTCAACTCTGCATATGAACGTGCATAAGATAAATCTCTCGTAAAATATACACCTAATATTTCATTTTTGATAAGAAACAAAAAGTCGTGAAAGTAAAGTAAAAATAAACAACCTTGACCAAAATAACCAGAATCTAATTTAGGAAGGGTTGTGAGCCCTTGTTGACAAATTTTCCAGATATATTTTTCGCATGTTCCATGAATCATTGGAATCACTGCTGGCTAATAATTTAAAGAAAATTTAGGTTTGTTGAGAGCAAAAATAATGAAAAAAAAAAAAATGAAAATATTGAAAGAAAAATTACTTTGTTTCCATCATTCCAATTAAACTGGTTAATATAATCATTTAAATGATCCAAAAAGAAAGATCTCAATTCAGAATTTGATTTATTTCTCCATGATTGAGATTTAAAATCTTTTGGAGATGCTAATTCCTTGCTAAATAAAATATTTCGGTGTGCTTCAAAACCTTTTTTTAATTCCAGATTATTGATTGCAAATACTTCTTTGAATTTTTGAGTTTCTTGATTAAATCCAAGTTTTGTTAGTATTTCATAGAACTTGTTGTAAAGTGATTCATCAATGATTCTATTTTCCTTCAAAATACATAGCTTTTCAAGTTTAATTCCTTCCCCTTGTTTATCCCATCTATCATCAACTTGCATTGTCCAAAATGAACGAGATGTAACTTTCAACTTTGAATCCATTTTTACTTCTTCAACTCGTTTTAAATCAAGATACTCATTAAATTTTGAATCCCATATTTGAATGTAGATACCATCAAGGATTGAAAAAGTTGATTTCATTGATAAACTTAATTCGTATAATGAAAATGGTGGTGTCACGTTCATTTTTTCTTTTTTTTCATCAAATATAACTAATATCTCAATTTCATCTTTACCTATTTATTTTGGAGAAAATGGAATTATGAATAAAATTAGAGCTTGAAGGAAAATTAACAAAATAAGTTACTTGGAAATCCGTATTTCTTTCGATATTCAGTTTTGATTTTCAAAGGATCTTGTTGAAATTGACAAATAATATTCACTATCTCAGTATTTTGTTCTTCGCTGGCAATTTCTAAACAATTTTTATCCCAAAAAGTTTTTCTAAAATCAATTTGAATTCCACTTCCAATTATATATTCAAGAATATTTGAATGTCCATTTTGACAACTTAAATATATTCCAAACATTATTTCATTATTTATTTCATCGAGATTTTTTTTATTCTGTTGTTGATTTTCATTTTCAATTATTTTCTTGATTATTTCAAAATATCCTTCATGAAATGCGATATGAATCAAATGTTTGTTGATATCTTCATTCTTATCTCCTGAATTATAAAGAGCTAATAATTTCTCTTCTGATATTTCTTCCTTTATAATATCTTGAAGTTGATTATCTCCATTATTTTCCTTTTCATTGTTATTCTCATTTAATGGAATGGAAAATAAATTTCTTTTATCAACAATTGAATAATATTTTTGAATTGTTGAAGGAAATAAAACTTCTTGATTCCATTCCAAATTTCCATAAAAATGAATATGAATATATTCAATTGATTCTAAACATTTGTTCATCAATCTTTGACATTCTTCAATATTTGGTCCTTTAATTAAAATATCCATCATTTTCAATCGATTTGGTTCTCCATGTTTTCTACTATTAGAAATAGTTTGGATTGATTCATTTGATTCATTCTCTTGTAAATTTGATTCCATCATTCCATGCATAAATAATCCAACAAAATATTCTTTTGAATGTTTGAAAATTAATCCTTCGCTCCAAATAAAAGGTTCTTCATCTTTATCAACCACAATCTCACTTAAAATAAGACAAATTAATTGAGGTAAAAATGATGGATGAAACATTAATTTTTTATCTTCAATTTGTAGTCTCCTTCCATAATATTTCATTCCATTCATCCTCTTTCCTTTATTGTCTTGATATTCATTCCAAAGTTGTTCGGCATGATGAATTGAATTAATTGGTAGCATGGATGGAAATAAATATTTATTGACTCCTTTTTGGAAACATAACTCTAATGATTCCAATATCTCACAAAATATTAATTTCCATTTTCCATTTTCATTTGAAGGAGTTTTTTCTATTTATTATAAACAGATTCGATTTTAGTTGATAAATAAGATTAAATAAAATTAAAATTAATAAAATAAAATAAAAAGAGTACCAATAATTTCATTTGTAGAATAAATGTATTTTGAGGCATTTGGTTTGATAATTTGACTTAAAATATCCTTTCCAAATTTTTCTAAATCAGCACAAATATATTCTTTTCCTTTTTCATTCCCATGATTGATATTAATAGATAAAAAATCGTGACTTTCGAGTAGAATATTAATCCAATGTGATGCAATAATTTCATTTGATTTCAATATTTCTCCAATTTTAATTTCTAATTCATTTCTTCCATAAAATATTTGATTCAAATTACTCACAATCTTTTCTGGGATAGAAATATCTGGAATATTCATTCTAAATTCATCCATAACTTTATTCACTGTCTTTTCTAATTCATTCAATAATTGCTTCATTTCATTTGTTTTTGTTTTTGTGCAATTCATCCACATCCATAATGTATTAATAGTTATTGTTTCTCCAAATTCAATTCTTAATTCATTTACTAATTTTTCTAATTTAGTTTCTATTTCTTGAATTTTATTTCTATCATCCTCTTTATCTTTATGACTAAATATTATCATCACTTCTGCTTTTTGATTTTGATTTTGATTCTTTGATGATTTGATATTTAATAATCTCAACCAATACCAAACTTGTTCTTCAAATCCAAAATCAAAAGGATTCGCTAATATTAAAAAAATTGATCTTGAAATCCTTGTAAATAAATGAGTTCCATGATGATATTCTTTTTGTCCTCCAAAATCAATAATTTGAATATTTGTTTTTCCAATATTAACTCTTCTATCAATTTCAACACATTCAGTTTGTAAATTATTTTTGATTGTTTGAGATTTTTGATTTAATCCTAGTTTTGATGTTATATTCTTCATATTTTTGATTGTTTGTCTTAAAGTCGTTTTTCCAACATGTCCATATCCTAATAAATAAACTGAAACTGTATTGAAATCCATTGTATTCCTTTTTTGTCTTAAAATTTCTTTAATTTCTATAATTTTTGAATCTGAGATATTATTTCCATCAAGGAATAAATCAGTCAGAGATGAATTAAATTTTAATGACTTTTCAAGAACATTTGCTGCTTTCTCACCGATTTTATTATCTTTATTTTATTTTATGGTTATTAAAAGAAAGAAAAAAAGGAAACAAAAAAGAAGAAACTTTTTTTTAAAAAAAAGTATACTTTCCAAATTGATTACCAGAATTTCTTGACTTTTTTGAATTAACTTTGAAATAATTTGCGCACCTTGGTCATTGATTTTATTATTTGACATATCCAAATATTGGAGTTGAGTTAATTTTGAAAATGAAGAAGGGACTTCTTGAATTTCATTGTTTGATAAATCCAAGTGAATTAAATTTTGGACAATTTTGAAAGCAATAGGTATTGGATCTAGAGTTGAGTTTCTGAGAGATAAGTGTGTGATTTCGTTTTGTGAAGTGGAAGTCAGTGGAAAGAAATAAGTTGGTTCAATTCCAAGATATGATATTACATTTTTGAAAGCTGAAAGATTTTGTTCATTTTTTTCAGTTTCAATAGATTCTTGAAAGGTTTTAAATTCCCCTAAATTATATATATATTCAATCAATGAAGGTCAAAAAAAAAAAAAAAAAAATTTTTTTTTTTCTCCCTTACTCCTTAACATTTGATACCTCGTCAAATTTGGATTTTTTTGGAATGATTCCAATAATTCAACAATGTTTTTATTTCCTGATTCTCTTGCTATATCGATTGCGGTTGCTCCATTTTTTTTTGAATTTAAATTGATTTCTCTTTCACTTGCCAAAATATATTTTACAACGTCAATATGGCCACGAGAACAAGCGATTATTAAAGGTGTCCGACCACTATTCGTTCCTTTATTTATCTGAACCCGCTTATCATTTAATAATAACTTCACAATTTCAAGGTGCCCTTCTAAATAAGCAACATAAAAAGGTGATTCACCAATGTTATTTGTTTCATTTACATCAACCTTTTTATCCTTTAGCATTGATTTGACATCTTCAATATATCCACATCCACAAGCAATTAAAAATGCTGTATTACCAGAATTAGAAGTTTTATATTTCTCAATTCTTTTGTTATTTCTGATAATTTCTCTTGCCAATTCGAAAAAAACTTGATCAACATCGATAGGGTTTCTTGTAGATACTTCAAAGAATGGAATTCCCCATTCTAAAGCAAGACTTGAACCTTCTTGTGTTGAGACCTGACGATCATCTTCAAGTTCACAATTGGTTCCAACAAGAACCATTGGGAATTTTTCAGTATCTTTAACACGAAGAATTTGTTTACGGAAGTCAGTCAATTCATTAAAAGAGGATTGAGAAGTGATGGGGTAAACTAAAACAATTCCATGTCCATTTTTCATGTACAGCTCGCGCATACTGAATTGTTCCTATAAAAGAATGAAGAAAGAAAAAAATTAAAACAAAAAAAAAAAAAAGGTTTACAGTTCCAGCAGAATTAAGAATGTCAAGCGCACATTGAACACCATCAACTTCCACTTGAGTTCTATAGTAATCTTCAGTAATAAATTTTTTGACCTAATTTAAGTTTTGAAATAAAATAAAAATGATTTTTGAAATTTTGAATAAAAATGAACCAATGCTGATTTGCTAGTTTTATCAGAACCAAGGACAGCCACTTTGTATTCTCTCATTGTTCATGAACATTAACTTTAAAGCAAGAGGATTCTTATCTATTCATTTCATAATTTCATAATTAATTGAAAAGAAAAATTCAAAAAAAAAAAAAAAAAAAAAAAAAAAAAAAAAAAAAAAAAAAAAAAATTCAAATTTTGTTTGACCTTCACTCAATTATAACTGCAATTCACAACTTGAGAGACTACCAACTATCAACTTTTAAAAAATAAAGTTGTGAATTGCAGTTATAACTTTGAAATGAATTCAATAAAAGCTCCTTGCAAGACAAACTGTAAGAGATACTTCAAAATAAAGAAAATTAGAATCTTTGGTTTGACCATTCTAATTTTACCAAGGACACAAGCATTACTCGAATGTCCTAAAACAAACTTTGGAGTTCTAGTCTTTCAATGAAACCGTTTCGAAAACGCTTTTGCAGTCTGTTAGGAGTCTTGTTGTTGGGATTAGTTAAATGTACTTATGCTGGAGTGTATATTACTCTCCCTTCTGCTGAAAATGGTTGTGGAAGTTTACAGAGCGATTCTTACTTTTGGGATGAAATGGATGCTCCTCGTGCTTGGAATGAACCATTGAATTACTATTCAACATCTTCTGTTCCCAAAGGAACTTATTATTTCTATGGCCCTAACATGCCTGCTGGATCACAACCATTTTATCAATCTGATATTCAGCAATATTTTTGTACAGGACTAGTTGATGAAATGCCTGTTGGAAGTTATTGTTTTTATCAAAACCCACAAAATTGTAATTTTCCTTTTCTTTTTCTTTTTCAAATCGTTGAACCATTCAAATGAAATTAGCACAAAGTTGCCCTCCTGGATTTACAGAAGGAACTCGAACTCAAGATGATGAAAATACAAATTGTACATCTGGTCCCAAAGATACAACAATAACTACTCTACCAAAACGTGTAAATACTCTTTTCCAAGATGGAACAATTGATACAACTCAATGGTTCTTTTGTTGTGGAAGTGGGTCACCAACAGATTCAATATCTTTTGACCCAATCCGCTCTCAATTACCTGATTATTTTGTGCTGTTTCGACTCGGTGGTTCATGTCAAGTTATTAATGGAAGAAATTCTGTTCAAACTGGTTATGTGATGTCAATTTTTCTTCTTTCTTTTTATCTATGATTCTCATATGAAATTGATTTTAGTTGGGAAGATGAAAATCCTGACGAGAGTACACCAGTAATCAAAAATAATGTAAGTGGTACAATACCAGACCATGATTTTGCAAATGCTAATACACGATACTATTATTGTACTTATGGCCCAAGTTTTCGTAATTTATTTACTTCATTTCTTTATTTCTCTCTTTTCATTTTTGCTATTTTGATTATTTACAACTCAAATAAATTAAATAGTGCCACTTCCACCAACAAATCTTCAATTGACCCAAAAAACTTCAACATCAGTTACTATTTCATGGACTGCAAGTGCAGGAACAAATTATTATAAGATAATTACTTCAACAACAACAAAAAAATATACACAAACATCAATAACATGGAACTCATTATCCCCTTCAACAACTTATAGTTTCTATATTTATGCTGGTGTAAACAATCCATCAAATGGTGCCGAAACTTATGAAACTGCTGGTATGAAGTTTTTTTTAAAAAGGAGATTGAATGTATTGAATTGAATATAATCAGGTTCTTCAATTCAATTTACAACATGTAATACTGGTTATACTGGTTTAAGTTGTGACCGTATGATATTTATTTTGATTTATTTTATTCTTTCTTGTTTTTTTTTGAAATTTTAATTTTCAAAGCTGTTTGTAACCCAACATGTGTTCACGGAACTTGCGTTGCACCAAATCAATGTTCATGTACAGCTGAATGGGGAGGTTCAATATGTAATGAATGTGCAAATGGATATTATCCAAAGAATGGAAATTGTGTAGAATGTAATTGTAATAATCATGGAACTTGTTCGGATGGACCAAACGGAAATGGTTCATGTACATGTAATACAGGTTATACAACTCCGCCAAGTTCAACTCAATATTGTACTGCCTGTTCTGATGGCTATGTCATGGAAGGTTCTAATTGTGTCCAATGTCATCCCACTTGTCAAACTTGTGAGTTCAATTCAACTTATTGTACTTCGTAATCACTTTTTTTCCTTCTTTTCTTTTTTGTTATTTAAACTTTTTTTCTAAAAAAAAATAGATGTCAAATAGGGTTAGTTCTTCAAGATGACAAAACATGTAAATCTCAATGCAAAGATGGAAATTATTATTATTCAGAAACTTGTAAAGGTACCAATTTGTTTTTTTTTTTTTTTTTTTTTTTTTTTTTTTTTTTTTTTTTTTTTTTTTTTTT
>Ga0209960_1002723_pt1 | contig 16889 bp, 12 predicted proteins | sample ThiBiot_500_plan_2_FD_183947 | JGI IMG/M metagenome (GOLD analysis project Ga0209960, IMG submission 183947) | Wastewater bioreactor microbial communities from Cape Town, South Africa - Thiocy_expt_500_plan (SPAdes) | ecosystem: Engineered > Bioreactor > Thiocyanate-remediating >...
TCGAACGATGAGTTTGGGTTCGTTTTCAAATCTTCAATTACCTGTTGAATTCGTACATCACCAAGTTGATGTTGTTTTATTTGTGTTAGATCAAAATTCATATCAACTGATTCAGGTTCGGGTTCAAGTTCATTGAGACTATCACGATTCGATGTTGGAGAAATTAAAGACGTTGTTTGTTGAGAATTTGTTTGAGAAGAATTAGTTGGCGGTGGTGGTAATGCTTTTGCCTTCGAACGAGTAACTACTGCACCGGCTATTTGAATTGATGAACTATCATCTCGAACAAATTCGAGGCCATAATTCGAATTAAGAAATTCATTATCTTGTTCGATCGGATGTCTTGAAAGATAATCAGGCAAGCAGTTGTACTCTCCTTTAACATGAATTATTCGACGAATATTGAATTCTTGAAGTAAAATCGAAATTTTTTCTACACGTTTATTCGAAACTTTCTTATCCAACATATGACATATCGGACAATTATCGGTGTAAACGAAAATTTCACGGCCAAGTAAAAACGATTTCATTCGGTTAACACACTTGAAGATTGCCAATGCTTCGAGTTCTAACGGATGATAACGTTTCTGAGCTGGTGTTAACAATTCCGAATGATAATACAATATTCGTTTTTCACCTTGAACTTCTTGATATAGAACACCGCCTAATCCAACGAGCGAAGCGTCCGTAGCTAAGAAAATCGGTTGACCATCGACTGGAAAATCTAAAAAGATAGGTGATGAAGTGAGAAATTGTTTCAATGCAGCGAAAGATTTCGATTGGTCAATTCCCCAATGAAATTTATGTCGATTCGATTTCGATAGATTAGTGATAGAATGTATAGGTGCCGCAAGTGTTGCAAATGCAGGAATGAACTTTCGATACCACGATAAAGATCCAATAAACTTATTCGCTTGAGTTAATGTTTTCGGTTCAGGCAACAAAATAATTGATTTAATTCGATCAGGTAAAGGAGCAATTGTCTTCGATGAAATGACATGTCCTAGATATTCAATAGATTGTTTAGCTAATTCACATTTCGATGGAGCTAATGTTAAATTATGTTCTCTCAATGCCGACAAGACCTTCTCGATGTGAACTAAATGATCATCGAATGTATGTGAAAATATAACAATATCATCGAGATACACGAGAGAAAATTCTGTACAAGCAGATAAAACACGATTCATCGTACGTTGGAACGTAGGTGGAGAATTTCGTAATCCTTGAGGCAATACTAACCATTCAAACAAACCAAACGGAGTTGCAAAAGCTGTTTTAAATCGATCTTTCGGGTCGATTGGTAACTGCCAAAAGCCCGATCGTAAATCAAATTTCGAAAAATAAGAATATCCACATCCTAACGTTTGCAATGCCATCTCCATATTTGGCAACGGGTAATTGTCTTTTAAAGTGATGGAATTGAGTTTTTTGTAATCGATGACTAATCTCCATGTATTATCTTTTTTTTTTACTAAAAGTGCGGGAGCTGCATATGGTGATTGAGAATTTGCAATTAATCCAGCATCCAAAAGCTTGTCAACAATCTTTCTTAGTTCGGCATTCAATGTCGGATTACCAGGATAACATTTCGATGCAGGTGGAATATGTGTTTCTGTTTCGATTACGTGAAATATTTCAGTTTTCGCAATAGTGTATTTGCTTGTATCAAATGTTGACTGAAATTTGAATAATAATGATTTTAGATTGTTTTGTTGAGTTGGATTTGTCATATGATTTGCAAGATTTGAGATAATTTGTTCGAGATTGTTGATTGATGAAAGAGCACTAGTATGAAATTGTTGATTTATCGATGATCGAATAAGTTCGGGATTTGATGATGAATGTCGTTTCGATGATGATTCGAGATTTGTTGATAAGATCACTTGTTCATTGCCAAAATTAAACGTGATATAATTTTGTTTTGTCTTAATTTCAATGTCATATTGAGATAAATAATCCATGCCTAATATCATATCTGTACAAAGATGTGTCGTAACAAAAGCAACAGCAGTTGTATCAAATGTACCGATGGAAATGTTCAAACGAATAGTATCTTTAACTTGGAAAGTTGTCATACCATCAGCCATGAAAAAATTTTGAGGAGAAATTTCGAAAGATTGTAATTTATCAAACTCACGTAGACAGTTCTTGTTAATAAATGAATGTTGAGAGCCTGTGTCTACCATTATGTTCATAATTCGTTTGTTCACATATGTAGAAATAAAAATAAGAGAGTTGTGAGATGGGTTTTGAAAAGAATTAGCGAAGCCAAGACCATCTATCATTGACTTCGATTCTGAAAATGGTTACATTGTCGAGCTAAATGTTCTGATGAACCACACTTGAAACAACGACGAGTAGATTGACCTTGTTGTTGATCTTGTTGTTGTTGTTGTTTCGGTTGTTGTTTGTGGTTATTGTTTCGATTTGAATGATTGTGATATGAATTCTGTCGAAATTTCGATGTTGTTGAATCATGTGATGTTGGTCGATAAGAATAACCTTGAGATGAATCGATCGGCATCGACTTACCGATTTGGTTTACGAATTGTTGTTGTTGATCGAATTGTGAATAATCGTTTTGAACATGATGATTATTCGGTTCAGTTTTTCGATAATTTCCGTTGAATTCACTTGGGTTCGAATAGAATGAAATTGTCGATGGTGTATCATTGAGAAATTCACATGTAGGTGTATACGAATGATAAGCTGTAAGTTCTTCGGCAACTTTAGCGTTCACTAAAAATTGTTCACAATTTGTCGGATAATTTCGTCGAGTTTCAATTGATAACGACGGCAAAAGACCGTTGATTAAATAATGGATTTTTGTCGATTCATTCATATCTGGATCGGCTTCTTTCATCAATTTAACCATGTCCAAGTAGTATTGTGTTACTGATTGATTAGATGTTTGTCGATATCGTTTCAGTTTCTCAAACAATTTATCTTGTTTCATTCGTGATTGAAAGGATTTATTAATTTCATCAATAAAAATAGACCAACTCGTGAATTTGTTTTTATTTTCTCTGTACCAATGAAGAGCTTCATGTTTCAAACAAATGTGAATCAAATTTAATCGATCTGAGTCGGTTAATTGCATAAGATTGAATTGTTGTTCGATTTCTTCAAGCCAACTACTGACGTTATCTGCACTACCAGCAAATTTCAATGGATCTTTGACAAATTTATCGACTAAAGCCTTGGTAATGGTCGATGTAAATGCGGAATTAGTTGATGGATCAGGTCGAGCTGTACCTGTTGTTTTTTCAATAGGAACACAATCAGGAACATTCGCTGTTTCTGTTGTTGTCGATTGATTCGGTTCGAAATAATTCTCAGCAAACAATTTACAAAATTGTGTGTATGACGTGATTTTTTCTTCGTTAAAACTAAACCAAATCAATGCATCATTTTGTAAAAGATACGGTATTGCTTTTAATCGAATGTCGAACGAGAATCTTAACTGTGTAAAGCTTGTATTCATACCATGAAACCATTCACGAGCGTCACCTAGACCATTGAATGTTTCAATATCACCTATAAATCCCATTAATTCCATATCGTTGATTGCTGTTGGACTTGGTTCTAGTTTGTTATCATCGACTGACGAAAACGAAACTGAGCGTTCGTTTTTTCCACTTGATATTGGTGTTAAATCTGTTTGTTCATTAGCTTTTTCACTATTTCCACTTAAATTATCATCGACTTGTTCAAGATTCAGTTTCGATTGATCGATTTCACTTTTTTTTTGTGTTTGACTTCGAGTGTTTGAAGGCATATTTATTTAATTACGTTAATTGATCAACAAAAGAAAAAAAATTCGAATAAAGACAAATTTCCAGGGTCGCCACTGTTAGATAACAGACTTCGAATTCAGACGGTTCGTTTTGTCGTTTATTCTTTTCCAAGTCCGAGAAAGAAGAAGAAAACATATACAATATATAGCCTAGTCGGGAGAGAGAGAGAGAGAGAGAGAAAAAAGAAAGAATAACATGTAAATAAAAGTAAAAAGGAGGATCGATAAGAGAGATCCTAACAATTTGTCTAAAAGAGTTTTCGTTTGATGAAAACCTGACATAAGATTTGTTCCACCTTGAGCATAAAGTGATTTCAGTCGATTTAACATGAATTGTCGATCATTTTGATCTTCGAAAACAATCGACGATTGTGAATTATATTCAACTAAATGAAGTTTATCGTTGGAGTTCATATGATTGATAATATTTTCGATGGCTAATTTTGCATCAATTAATTTGTGATCACTGGCCATACTTCCCGATGTATCCAAAATGAGAAATAATTCTTGAGAAATATTTTCCTGTTGTTGTGTATTTTCGCCTGTTTTGATGTCGATATTGACATGTTGAGTGTAAGTTGACACTGTATGAGGAAAGTATTTTCGATGTTGACTGATCGATAGTTGAACAGGATGCTCAAATGAACATTCTATCAAAGAAACAATACAAATCAGAACAATAACCAACGGTTTTCCAATAAAAATCATTGTGAAAGTGAAGTGAGAAATGTGAATCTGGCATTTATATATGTTTCAAATGATAGAAGGAGCTTGGAAAGTTCTTATTAATATCGACTTGTCATTTTTCAATTGGTTGAATAAAAAATAACCAAATATGTGTCTCCACCTAGATTTATTCGTTTTTTTTATTTTAGTTAATTAACCTTCTGTATACCGGCTCTTCTTGCGTTCTGCTTGTCTTCAATTGAAGACAGCCGTATTCAGGAGGTTAATTAAAATATTGTTCTGGAAGTTCGTTGATTTAATTTGGCTTGAAATTTTTTAAGAAAGACAATAGATAAGAATATTTATTTGGATTTCAAAAGAAGAAAAAGAAAAGACAAAGAACGTATTAATGATTATTTCCATTGAATATAAAATTTCTCCTCTTGACGTTTGATTGTGAAATTTTTGAGAAGATTCTTCGATGTAATCAAATGGCTAAGTTGTTCGGCAAGATCAGTTGTTGCATGGTAAATGTTGAAACAAATCGTTGCTGGACGATGACGAATTGATTTAATTGCAAATTCAACAAATAATTTCACCGACATTCGAAACGTATAAATATTAAAAGTATAAAAATAAACACGAGGAAATAGATTAACGAAAAATGGAATTGTTTCGAATTGAATTGCATTGAGAAAAGTCAACTTTGTAATTTGATTCGAAGTGAAAAATTGACGGAATTCATGACGATCGACATAATTCAAACGTAATTCTTTAATCGATGTCGTCAAATTAATGCATAACAAATCAAGATTTGGGAAATGCTGAAGAATTCGAATGAATGTACTGTAATTATTGTGATTCAAATGAATTAATAAACGACTGATTTTAACTGCGTCGAATAAAAGATGAATTTTATTGAAAATTGTTTCACAAAATTCAATTGACTCGGGAAATTTATATCTAAATTGCACAAATGATTGGATTTTTCATTGATAAACTTCATTACCTGTAGAATGAAATCGTCATCGAAGCTCCGTCATTCATCGTTGCTTCGTCGACTAAAGCGAGAGATTCCCCGCCGTCTTCCAAACAGATTCTACAAAAGAACAAACAAATGAAATCAATTTGAAGAAGAAAATCGAACCCATCAGGTAAAATCGAATGAACCACATAGTGAGAATCGATACTGATTCGAAAGAACCATCGACGATCGAGCCAAAACGACGAATGAAATCCGCCGATTAAACTATGAGTCAATGGTTTTACGTCGAATTCGTCGTCGTTTTTTTCGTTAAAGTGAAATCGAAATCGTTGTAAATGTGGCATTCGTTTGAGAATTAAATTTTCCCATCGAATAGGATCGAGATAATTGAAATCTGACTGATACACTGCAAGACTCAGAACACGTAATTGTGAACCAATTTGAAGAAGAAATTGTTCGAATATGTTGAAACTGATTTGGTCTATCGATAGAGAAACATGAACAAGATCTTTTAAGGGAATTGGATTTGCTATTAGATCGAGTGAATTCGATTGAACACAAGTCATACAATTCAGATGTTTTAAATGAGGTGTATAAGTTAGTAAATCACTGAGATCATCAATTGTGAGATGATGACGAATCGAAAGATATTCAATTGGCGATTGTTCGGTAGGAGTAGCTTTCGGTAAATCTAAATAATGAGTTAATCTATTCGATATTTCGAATTTAAAATATTTTAAAGTAGATAATTGAAATGTCATTCGATAAATATCACCGATTTCATCTTCATCAGTTTCATTGATAACTATTGTTAACGAATAAAGACATGGTAAACCTCGAAAATAAAATAATAAGACGGCAAATTTCAAAGATGAGATATCATTAACAATAATCGATTGAAGATTCGTGAACGATGAATCAATTGTACAGATACTGAAGAATTTGTTGATGATAAATGTCTCATATAAATGTAAGGCAATAACTTTATCTCGATATGGATAAATATATTCTTCGTAGTATTTCACCATTTTAAGTTCTGTATCCACATCGAATTCATAAGTAATGTCGAAGCAGATTCTCAATTGTAAACATGGATTTAATAAGAGATTTTCAAAATGAGTATTCAGATTAGAAAATGACTGATAAATATCACAACCATCGAGATAATCAAAGATTTCGTAAATTAATTCATTTGATAGATTTTCGATACAACTTTTCGAGTTTCTATTTCAAACAGAACAAAATTTAAACTTTTGTCAATTCGAGGAAAAGGTTTTCGTTTTACTTAGTTTTAGTTAGTTCATTTGAATATTGAACGATATCGAAACATTGATGAATATCCAACGATTGTTTTCTTTCCTGAGGCATAATTTCGATTTTAATGATCGATCGAAGCGAACAGAAAAAGAAACGTATATGGAAAATCAGTCCATGATATACCTCGTAGAGAAACGTTCTAATCACAGTTGTCGTTAGTTGTTTACATCATCATTCTCAACTCTCAAATCAATAAATGTTTTCCTGGGAGTCTATAGTGTGATCGATCGCAGAAAAGGCATATAAGTGAATTTTATTAAAGAATATGAAGACGATGTTCATTCACTCAGGTAGATAGTGAATCATCATGAATCTTATCTTATCTCGATTACAGTAGTGTCCGATTTGAAAGTTGAATTCAATTTTCAAGTTTCAACTAGTCATTCCTCAATTGACTGAATCGAAGATAAAACATGTCAAACGAAAGTCTTGTGTATCTCCATCGAGATTTATCAATTTTTTATTAGTTAAAATGTTGTTTCTGTAATAATAAATCCATATAAGCACCTTTGATATGATTTGTTTCTTCGATTCCAATTCGTTGACATAAATCTTTTGCAATAATTTGTCCATGTTCAGGTGTTTGATCATCACGTAACATAACTTCTAATTCAATGAATAATTGTGGTTCTAAACCTTTGACTTGATCGATGTGAATCCGTGTTTGTCCTTGACCAGTTAAGAATAACGTTCGAAGTTTATCAACTTGACCACGAACACCACCCATTGACAATGATAAAACATTCTAGAACAAATTGACAAATGTTTATTTATGTTTTTTTCTCCGTTTGTTTTTGTAAATGTTTCCATCTTTGTTTTATTTGATCGTTAATATGAAATGGTTTTTTAAAAGGTCTTTGACTTCCACCGAATCTCAATTGACCCGATTGTTTTCTTCCTCCAAGGCCTCCTCCACATCGTCTTGGTTTCCAACCAATTAATTTTCTCGCTGCACAATGTTCAATCAAAAGAACATGTCCATTGAATTGATATTCTTTCTTTCGATCGATTTCTCCGTCAGCAAATGCATAGCCTTTCGATTCTCGTGTAACAATATCTCGTATCAGTTGAATATTTTTAGCATGTGGAAAAAGCTTTTCTAAATCAGCTTCAGTACATGATGGTGGAAGTTGACCGATGAAATATTTTGAAAGATGATGTGGAGGTTTATAATTTGTTTGATAAGCACGAGTAAGTGCTCGATCATGAGGAAACAAATCAGTTCCATCGATTGAACCAGACATTTGAGGATCATAGAATCCCCATTGAAAACATGTCGAATGAAACATTTATCTAAAATAAAAATGAAACTCACTTTTAATTCATCAGGATGAGAAACAGGTGCAACAAAATAATCGGAAAGTTTAGGTGTCGAAAGAGACGAAACATCATTTCGTTCGTAGTAAATTAATTGAGATGGTGAATCCTAAATTGAATTCTGATGTTTCATGAAATAGATTCTATGGTGTATTACTTGTTGAATTCGCAGTTTCAATCGTCCATCGGATGGACAGTTGAAAAAAGTGTCACTTTGAGTAAAAGAACTCGGAGGACCATCAGCAATTGGTCGAATTCGTTCAATTAAATCATTTAAATTGGCATCGATACGAGCTTTAATTTCAATATTTCGGGGCATTTTTTAATCAGTAGAGAGAGATGTTTCAAAGTAAAATATGGAGAACAAAATCGATATATTTAATGATAAACTATGGAATAACAGAGTTCGCTAGTCATCAACATCAATCGCTAGTATGAATTCAGCAATATAAACTACAGTGAAACTCCTCTAAAATGAACACGGCTGGCACTGGAATGGCTATCAAATTATGGCTCTTCAGATTCGATCATTATGTTCAATGCAGATAACATTAGAAGTCTAGCAGGAACTGATCAAGCAACCGTATCGTCCGCATGCATTGGAAGTTCGCGATATCTTCGATCTCCGCCTGTTGTTCTTTGTTATTTTATTTTATTTCATATTCACACATTCTTATTTATCAATAAATAGCACTTAAAAAGAAAAAAGTTTTTCAAACGAAATAAAGATCGCATGTATCATAGTATGCAGTTCCAGCATGACCACCACAAACAAGTACAGTCCCATTGTATTCATCCGGTATAAATGTTGCTGTATGAAAATATCGATTTCCATTGACATAGTTGACAACTGTTGACGAATAATTATTAGCTGGATCGATTAATTCACATGATTTGAGAGAATTACCAGATCCTCCGACTAATAATACTTTTCCATTAGGTAATAATGTAGCAGTATGTGCATATCGTGTAGTTGACAAAGTACTGGTTAAAGTCGTAACAGTAAGAGTAGCAACATCAAAAAGAAGCATTGATGAATGAATAACCCAAGGCGTCGCTTGCCCACCTGTAATTAAAACTTTATGAATAGGAGGTGGAAGGTATGTCGCCGTATGGTAGGCACGACCTCCCGTTAATACAACTGAACCAAGTGAAATAAATGTATTTGTTGAACCATGAAATAGAGAAGTAGATGTAAAGAATGAACTACCGCCATTAGTTCCGCCAGCAATGAAAGCAACATCAGAATTATTACCAAGTCGTGTCACTGTTTGACCAAAACCTGTTGTTGGATACACACCATTTGCTGCTGAAAAAGAACTACTCGATCCAACATCTAATACGTCTCCTGTATCGACAATTGTTGTTTGATTATAACCCCCTATAAGAATTAATTTTGATGATCCTAATATCGCAGATGTATGTCTGTATCGTGGTTGAGATAATGTAATAGTCAATGTATTACTTGTTAAAGGATGAAACAAGTCGGCATATGATAAAGTTCCACCGACTCCATAGCCACCTGTGAAAATAACATAACCAGACAAAGCAGTTAATTGATCAGCCGCATGCAAATATCGTGTTCTCGGCATGTTTCCCATTTGTTGAAAACAACCTGTCGATGGAATAAATTTTTCTGTTGACATGTGAACTGTACTTCCAACAATTCCACCAGCAATTAAAACTGAATTATCTTGTGAAATCAGTGTACTTGAATGATAGGTACGTGCAACTGACATTGGACTCACAGTTACCCAAACATTCGATCGTCGAGGTGAAAATGGCACGTAACACACTAGAATCGTATTTAAGAAAACAAAAGATCAAGTAACAAATTCTGTCGTATTCATACTTGTAGGAGTCGTCGTTGATGTCATAGTTGTAGTTGTTACTAAAAAATTAGACGAAAATAAAAAATAGCAAAGATTTTTTGTTTTTACTCACATTTAACAGTTGTCCGAGGTAGAACAACAAATGCTACAATTGAGACACCAATTGCTGCTGAGATTCCTGCAACAGCAACTAAAACCAAAACAATTGTTAACCAAGAAGTACGTGCCTGTTGTACTATGGACGTTTTCACCGGTATTTCCGATGTTTGAAAGCTAGTGAGGCTTTGTAATGGATTTATCTCCGTAGTGCTCGGCGTTACATAATTCTGTTTAGTTGATTTCGACATTTTCATCGTCTTTCTTTTTCGCGAAATGAAAACGAGTGCGTCTTCACAATCTTATTTTAATTATTTTTTTGTTTTGTAAACAATTGAAAACTATAAGACACCGAAAAAATGAATTAAAATTCGAAAAAGGCCATAGAGCAAACAGATTCCTATAAAGTTCTTTCCATTTGCAGTGATACATTTGCAACCAACACATCTTATTTTTATTTAATTCAGATTTTGCCTTATTTTAAAAGTACCCGAAACAATGAAATCAAAGTTAGTATATACGACAACTGAGACAAAGTATGACGGATGTGAGAAACTTCATTATCACTCTCCTTGACAAACAAAACTTGTTTTATGTTTTGGAGATTGAACAGGGAAAAAAACAACTTATGCGAGACTAATGTTCAAACATCATCACTAGATTTTTATTTGATGAATAAAGAAATTGTCTAGGACATGTCAATATTTCTATTTGAAAAAGGAAAAAGAGAAACAAATATAAATACAAAAGAAGAATTGTTCACTTCTTTTTATTTAAAATGCTGTTAATTAATGATTTGAGAATATGGTTTATCCTAATCTTCATTGAAAACATCAAAGGTAAATATTTCTTTTTTTTAATCTTAATGCAAATTAATAATTATTAACATAATTGAATAACGTCCAATGCTCTTCTCCATTTCAAATTTAGGTCAACGGGGTGTTTTCTTCTCAAATCAAATAACATATCCAACTGGTACAACTCCGAGAGGCGTTGCATCAGTTGATGTCAATGGTGATAATCAAACTGATATTATTGTTGCGAACCAAGGATCGAACAACGTAGGCATTCTTTTGAATCGAGGTAATGGCACATTTATCAATCAAGTAACGTACTCAACTGGTAATCATACTAATTATGTGGCAGCAGCTGATCTCAATGGTGACAATCAACCGGATATCATCACTCCAAACTATAAAGATAATACGATAAGTGTGCTTCTAAATAAAGGAAATGGTACCTATCACAGTCAGACCGAATATACAACTGAAAATGGACCCAGTTTTGTGACAATTGATGATGTTAATGGCGATAATCATCTCGATATTATTGTTTCACATTTTGACATTAACAAGGTTGCAGTTCTCTTAAATCGTGGTAATGGTACTTTCACAAATCGAGCAACATATCCTACTGGCAGTAAATCACAATGCGTGGTGACAGCTGATCTCAATGGTGACAACAAATCTGATATTGTTGTTCCCAACAACGATTTAGGCAACATAGGTGTATTACTTAACATAGGTAATGGTACATTTATCGCTCAACAGACATATTCAACTGGATCTATACCATTTGCAGTGGCACTTGGTGATGTGAATGATGATAATAAAACTGATATTGTTGTGGCAAACTATGGTTCAAATAGTATAAGTATTCTGTTGAATCAAGGTAATGGTATATTTCAATCGCAGATCACTTATTCGACTGGCAACCGTTCACAATCAGTAGCAATTTCTGATATCAATGCTGACAATTGGCTTGACATTATTGTCGTCAATTATGGTTCAAACAACATTTGTATTTTTCTGAATATCGGCAATGGATCATTTATTAAACAGGCGACATATTCTACTGAATCATCACCATTCGGTGTGGTAGTCGTTGATGTCAACAAGGATCAAAAATTGGATATTATTGTGGGTAACATGAATTCAAACAAGATTAGTGTGTTTTTGTGTGTTGGATATGAAAGTAATAAAATAATTAATTTTTAAATGATCTGTGCCTTTGATTTGTCAAGGTGAAACTAACCCCTCCCCAAATAATATTAATTCCGAATGGAAACTCATCAAATCCGAAAACTGTTCGACGAAGTGAAGATATTTCAATAGTTTCAATAATTAAATTCGATTGTAATCAATCATTATCAATGAAAACTAAATGGATTATTAGATCAAATTCAAATCGAATACAATTGAATTCAGTGATAGTAACAACATCAAGTGAATTATTTATTCCATTGCAAACGCTTCAATATGGAATCTATCAATTTGAATTAACAGTAACAATGACGAATTCATCGTGGTTCGATGTATCAAAATCAACTTATATTGAAATCATTCCAACAAAAATCATTGTCAATTTATTTTATTTGGGAACATCAATGGTCACAAATGGATATGAACAAGATCTTCTTCTTGATCCTGGAAAATATTCAATCGATCCGGATAATCAGATTTTCAATACTAGTGTAAGTTGACAGATGAATATCTTGATATTTTTTATTCTCTTTTGAATAGGATTGGATCTATAATTATTCGTGTCGTATCAATTCTTCTTCTACATATCTTCCAATTGAAAATTCAACCTGTCTCTCCAATCGAACATCATTCAAATATTCAAATTCGACTCGATCTTCATTAACAATTCTTGGTAAATCACTTCAATCGAATCGAACTTATGAATTTCAAGTTCAATTAACAAATCGAAGAAATTCATCTCGACAATCAACTGGTTTTGTTCTTGTTAAAATTCAAGATACTTATTCACCAATGATTGTCATTGGCTGTGTAATATCTTCAATGTGTTCTCCTGATTCCGAATATAAATTGATTAATCCAACAACACAAATTGCATTATTTTCTATCTGTCTTGAAAATTGTTCATCTCTTCAAAATATCATTTGGAAGATTTATTCGAAAGAAATCAATCAAACTTATTCGATGGAAAATAATTGGTTTTTTGGAATAAATACAAGTAATTTCACTTCAACAAATCAACTCTTTCTCACCAATTCACAAATCAAACATTGGCAATTCGAAGTTGTTTATTCATTTTCATCACGGATAAGTACAAGTGCAATGAATTTTGTTATTAATCAATCACCACAAAATGGTTCATGTTCAATATTTCCTTCGAATGGAACAACAAGTACTTTGTTTACTATCAGATGTTCAAATTGGACAGATGAAAATGAAATCAAAGATTATTCATTTTATTCTTGGACAAATGATTATTCACAAAAGATCTTAATTGCTTTCTCAAGTAGTTCAACATTAGAAGTTCTATTACCAGCTGGAGATGATCAAACAGGTAGACTTTATCTAGTAGCATTGATTGATGATCAACTTGATTCGATTACTGAATACAATCTTTCATCTGTTATCGTCTTATCTGATTCCGTAGCAATTCAAGATCTGCAGATCACTAATTTACAAAGTTCATCAAATCTAATTGTTCAATTATTATCAAATGATAATCAAAATACTATTGGACAAGTTCTCATTTCATTTTCACAACAATTCAATAAAATGAACATAGAAAATATCAACACAGCTGTCTCAAATGGTATTCCAGCTGCTATGATTTCAGTTTCACCATTAGGAAATCGACCTTTATCATCATCATCATCCATTGATACAATCAATCAATCAGCATTAGATCAATTCAATAAAGAATTGAATTCTCAAGCCAATATTCGAGAATATTTGATTTCATTTATTCCAAATCTTCTCATTACAACATTCAATAGTATCAAATTGCAATCATCAGCATTGGCTCAACTGACACAAGCAACAAATCAATTAACTCGAACAACTTTAACAATTGCATCTCAACGATGTTATCAACTGACATTGGCTTTGTTTTCGATATCAACAAGAATTTCATATGAAAATGCTCAAACATCAGTAACACAATTAATTCAATGTGCTTCGAATGTTCTCACTGGTGTCAATGGTCCTTTACAACAACAAACTAATGTTTTAGATGTCGATGCATCACGTTCAACGGCATTACCAACTGATTATGATACTGATCTCGAATCCGAATGGTCAAAAGTGAATCTCAAAGGTGATCAAAATACGTACTATCAAAAACAATTAACTAATCAAATTCAAAATCAAATGAATGAAGTCATCGAAAAATTAACTTCAATATTAAATATTCATTTGAATGTTGGACAACAATCGATAGTGAATACATCGCAAATATTCATGTCTTTACAAACACAATCAATGCAATCACTGGCAAATCAACATATTCAACAAGTTGATAATGTTTCTATTGTTTTACCTTCGATATTTCAAACAAATACAAGTTTAAATTCAACAATTTCTGTCCGATCAATGGTACAACCATTAGCATCATTTGGTCAATCGAAAATATCATCAAATACAAATCTTTCAAGATCAATTTCATTTGCAATTCTTGATTCAAATAGAAATCAACTTCTCATTCAAGTTAACCAAACTCATCCGATTGAAATTCTCATTCCACGTGATCCGAATTCAATTCTTCTTCCGATGATTTTACAAAATGTCACATCAACTGATTCTACACTTCATCAACAATTATTTCATTTGCATTATGTTAATCTCAGTAGTAATTTACCTATTTCAATTCATATTGAAATTCAACCATTGAATACATCAGTTACTTATTTATTTATTTATAAATTTGATCAAATTCCACAATTAAATAGTTCATTCAATCAAACTGATGGTTGGGCAATATTTTGTCCACCAAATCTCTCCAATGATCATCTCTATACTTATTTTCTTGATAATCAACGTACTCAAAATCATCATTCACTTGTATTTGGTTTACGAGAATTAAACCCATTAGATTGTTCAAATTCAGCCGTACCCCCCTCCCTCATAACGAATCAAAGATATAATTTCACATCGAATTATCGATTGAGAGTTTATTCATCAGGTTGTTATTATCTTGATGAAAATAATCAATGGAACGGAAAAGGATTAACAGTCGGTCCTTTGACAAATCATCACCAAACTCAATGTTTTTCAACTCATTTGACAACATTTGTAAATGGTGTTTAAGTTTAATCATTATTTATGGAATTGAATTGGATGATTTAAAAACTAAAAAGACATTTAAAAAAATGTATATTAATCGATAATATTTAATCAATCTCAATTCTACTCGCTTTTGTTGCTTTTTCGTACAGTCAAGATGATTCGCTTTTAATTTGCATGTTGATTCATTTATTTAGAAAAGATTCGTTCCATTGTATAACGATATACTTTTACAAAACAATCGATCGAATATTTTCTTTTCGCTTTTTTTGTAATCGATGTTGTTCGTAAGTGAATCAATACAAAGATCAATTTGGAAAATTCTTAAAAAGAAATCGTGACACTGACTTTTTAAATCAAATAGAGTCCGTTGAAGGAATTGTGATCACCCAGCTATTTTGGCTGGAGATAATTTCTGAGAGAAATTCTTGCAACAAAAGTTGTTCGTCTCATCGATTTCTATCACTCTGAAGTTTTCATTAAAAATATCATACTGGTTTTAGACAAAAGTTCATCAAACACTATCAGACGATTTTAAGGAGAAGCTAACCTTCACAACTTAGTCAAAGTTCATCGAAAACAGGGTTCGCCAGTTGTCAATCGAACAATAAAATGCAGACCAATATCTTTCTTATTACAATGATGATCGTTTTTTGTGTCTACAATCGATTGCCGTCAATGAAGCATGACGATTATCAATAGTTGCTTTTCGTATATAAACTCGCATCGCATTTATTTGATATCATATTGAGCACATGACGATGTAATTGAGCAGCCCAATTCACATCGTCATTGGCATTATCATCTTATTCAGCAAAATACCAAAAACACCAAATATAAGTTATTCGTGCGATATAGAAACAGTGACAACTTCTCCATCAATTATACTTATCAGCGTGATGCAAACTCAGTAACAAGATCGTGGAATTTGAAATAACGACACAGCTTGTAGAAACCATCTTACCAATATGATTTTTCATTTTGATGTTAATACCATCATTAAAAAATGTTCGAAAAAAAACAAACTAAAATCGATTAAAAAGCTAATATGTATTTAGAAGAAAACAATTAGAATGTGTCTGTTAATCATTGGATAGTTGTTGTTTAACTGGAGGCGAATAATTGAAAATCTATGCACTAATATTGATCGACAACAAACAAAACATTTGTTATTGTTGTTGTAAATCTGCGTATAAATACGAACAGAGAACTGATAGTTTTTCAATGAATATACGAACAATCATGAATAAGATTATTTTCTTAGTAAGTTTTTCTATATTTTCGAAAAGATTAATCTTGGAATTTGTGTAATTAGTTATTTATTGGAATAAGTTTAGGCAATGCATTTCAAATACCCAATGCACGATCAATGAACGACTTTGTTAATTTGATGTGTACAGGTATTTCAACCAGATCGCGTGAAGTTATGTATCAACTCAATGAATTGGAAAGGACAATCGATCCATATCTACCATATCTCAAAGATTTTCTTCCGCGAACAGCTGCTTACTTGGGCAATCGAGATAATAAAGGGAGATTATTAGCTGGAACAGAAAGTTGTACACAAGTCATCAGCAATTTTCGAACTTTACTCGCAGTTGATTTACAAGATTCAGCAAAATGATTTCATTCTCTTTTCTCTTCTCAATAAATAAAAGCAAAGTTTCAATTGAAATGAGAGTTTCTTTATTTCAATGTTTTTTATTTTTGATTCCTTGATAAAACCCAGTGTGATATCCAGCTAAATACCATGACATCAACGTTGAAGAGAGATTATCATTGTCATCTGTTGGATTTATTCGTGGAAATGGAGGCATCACTGGTGGTGGTAAAATATC
>Ga0209960_1002725_pt1 | contig 16879 bp, 20 predicted proteins | sample ThiBiot_500_plan_2_FD_183947 | JGI IMG/M metagenome (GOLD analysis project Ga0209960, IMG submission 183947) | Wastewater bioreactor microbial communities from Cape Town, South Africa - Thiocy_expt_500_plan (SPAdes) | ecosystem: Engineered > Bioreactor > Thiocyanate-remediating >...
GCAGCAGATGCAACGAGACCAACGGACGTATGTACCCAATGCTTAACACTACTTCCACAATCTAAACACGTAAATAGATGATTTCATAAGAGAAAAATGTCGCAATTCGAACGTACTAATAATGAGTATAACGACAGCAGCAACTGCAATGATAGCACCTGTCCAAATACCAACACCGATATCGAATGAACCTGACTTGCCACATCGTGAGGCGGAACTACTCGAAACACTAAGATCGGTCGTTGAGATATCACTGAGCTTATCTATACTAGCAGCTTCAAGACCTGCAACAGCCAAACCAAAGATCAACATAAAAACACCCATAATTGTCGTTGTGACAAATGGCCAGTATGCTCTCCATATAGACTCTTCAACTAAGAGTTTTTGAATTTCACTGGATGACGCTTGTCCTTGACGATTCTTCATAATTGACAATTAATTCAATGGTATAGTAATCGTACTATAGGAAAAACACTTTCGAAAATGCAATGTAAAATAGTTAGTATACACACGATTTGTCGTCTTTATATACTATTGATGTTCGTTCGACTTGTTTATGTTTTACTTTATTTTTTATGGCTATTTTCACGTATCATTTTTCTAATTTTCACTCCGTTCAAGCGTGACACAAACACCCAAAGGTTGAACCACATTTTTCAAAATCAATATTTTTTTTAAAAGAAACAATCTAATCTATGTAACACGATAATAATCGAGAGAAAAAGATCATCGATATCGTACGCAAACAATCGAGTATAACATTAGCCTTGAAAGTTTTTAGAAAAAAAATTAATTGATATACTGTTTCCTTGCTAATCTCAATATGAAGGCCGTTTAACGTTACGGACATTCGTAAAAACTAACGATATCTGTCAGTTTTTAATTGGCAATTTATTCAATTTTAGTTGAAATAATTAATGATGAAGCAATTTGTATTATTTACTCCAAAACTAGGAAGTTGATAAAATCAATTAATAATTTTTTTCTCTATTACAAGTTTACGCTCATTTATTTGTTTCAATCATCATTAGAATAAAAAGACCAATAACACATCTTTGATGATCTGCTAATATGACCTTGTTAGTTGACATATATGCACGCTTTTACTATGAGCGTCGCCGAAAGAAGAAGAAGAAAAGTTGTCACTGCTCTTTTGCTTTTTTTCTCGAGTACAATCGCCTTAGGATAGGTCGAGACGGTCATGTATATATGAAAAAAGAGAGGATAGCATGCGATAAAATTTTCCTCTCTTTTCTCGTTCTATAAAAAGAAGAAGAAGAAAAAGAACTCTGAACGAGAAAAGAATAGAATAGAATAGAAAAATATCGCATTTAAAATAGCACATCGTGGCTGAAGTCATCCTTTTATTTACATACGTCACATGTCAGGTCTTTCCTCGTAAGTATCAAACAAGTAAAAGAATTCAACGATGCTGCAAACATCGAATATTGTTTGGCATAATGTGAATTTAACTGATGAAGTTAAATTAAATCTTCAGTATGATACTCATAGTGGTCTTTTAAACATATTCATTAATAATAATGGCGATGAAAAAGAAATCCCATGTCTTATTAACATTACACCTAGTCATAATAAGAAAGAATCTAGTCAACAAGGTTTGTCAGATACTCTAAAAGTCAAAAGAAGAATTAACTATTAAAATTTCAATTGCTTTTTAGCACTGTCGTCAAATAATGATTCGGAAATCCTGTATGAACTCTCAACAGTCTACACCTACGATGATGACGATGAAATTGATTTCAATGAAACAATTTTGCCGTTATCATCATCAACATCAGCATGTTTTGATGAACAAACATTAGATAATGACGATGATGGATATTCCACACATTCGTCGGACGATTGCGAACAACATCAACCGCAATTACCATTATCCATACCGCCGACGAAAAAAATTCGACCAGCATATTCACGTTTTTATCATACTTTCAAACAATATAAAAAACCTATTCGTCGTTTAATCGAACAAACAATTTGGCTAAACGTATTCAAAAAACCAATCCGCCAAACAATGATGAATCATCGATTTCTTTAATTAGTCAGATGTGTTGACATATGTCTTCCTTTCATTTCATTTTTTTTTCAAAACTAAAATCAACCATCGCTTTCGCTCTCTGTGTGTATTGTGTTCGCGCATGTTAACTTTTTGATTAATATGATTCTTCAATGAACTTGAAGATAAGCATACGAACATATTTCAAAAAAGAAAAACACTGAGTCACAAGCAGAATCATCGTCAACTTAAGTGGGAGGCAAGAAAAAATAACATGAAATTTTAATCCTGCCTTTATGTCACTATCGATATTTCAATGAAGAAAGAACACGACACCGTCTATTTTTTTTCTTTTCTCTCTGTCTCACTTTCACAAATAATTTTTCTTCTTCTTTTTTGTAGATTGATTATTTGCATATGTACTTCCGGTGACAAAATCAAAATGAATTATACCTATCTGAATGAAAAAACGATCTCGTCATCATTGATTTGTCCGATCTGTTTGGATGTTCTTCAAGATCCACATACGCATGTCTCTTGTGATAGTGCATTCTGTCGTTCATGTTTATTACAATTAACTGAATCAATCTGTCCGATATGTCGTTGGCATTGGGATGATTATATTCCAATTGAATATAATAAATCGTTGCCGAAAACGAATCGATTAATTCGAAATATGCTCGATGAATTGGCGGTTCAATGTTTGCATTGTAAAACAATACGTCGTCGAGGACAATTCGAGCATGATTGCCAACCAATTGTCGACAAGAAAATCGTCTCGAAAAAAATCGATTATGCTCAAATGATTCTTTTATTTTTAATGTTCTTCTTTTCGAGTTTAATTCTCTATTTAAATCACAAATTTCTATTTGAACCAGTCGATCATCAACAAAAACCAGTGATTAACAATTTCGGTATGGATATTGATAAATATCTATTTGAGAAAATTTACTATTTAATAGTTCAAAGCATCGAATATTCACTAGTCATTTTTCTATTTAATTTTTCACTTTGGTTGAGTATAATTATCTATGGTGATCGTTTGGGCTCGAAACATTTAAATAAATATTTACGGAAATTTTTAGAATTTACAATTATTATCAATCTTATTGGTTATTCAATATCTAATTAGACAATTGCTTCTCTTCTCTTTTTTTTAATAGCAAAAAAAAACTGAAAATGACTTTTCGCTTATTAATAAATAAAAATTGAAATTCAAAGAAAAACGGAAATTATTTCTTAAAGTAAACTTGAGAAATAAACAAAAGGTAGTAAAATGAATCTAACAGAGAAAAAAAACAGAGAGTAGCAGCGAGTAGTTTCGATCTACCGACCTCTGAGTTATGAGCCCAGCACGCTTCCACTGCGCCACGCTGCTGTGTTGACCTTCGAGTGATTTATTTTTATCTAGATTAATCTATGAGAAAATTATCGCACAATCCGGATGACATGTTTTCATGCATTCATCCGGATATTTTTCATTGAATATTCGACAAAAACCATACGCCTTCTGCATTAGACAATCATCACGTTTGTCGATACATTTAGCTAATTGATTATGATTGATTTTTCTCATTGGATTAGACACATGCTGTTGTTGATCGTATTGAAGATTTGTTGAATTCTTAAATAACGAAGAAATATCTTTGAAACGTTGAACAGGAATGCATTGACCACATGAACGTTGACACGCTTGAGGCACGGGAAGGAAACTTCCATTGACAAGAATCGTGTAACGATTGTCACAATACTCATTACGCAATTGATAGATCGAACAATACGAACTTTTATCATAACATGAAATACCTTTTTCAATGAGATTAGTTTTTTAGAAATTGTCATCGAAAATTGAGACTTACATTGATATTGAGTTTCTATTTGTTCACAACGTTCGTTTGATGCACATGGATTGGTCGCACAGGCATCTTTGTACTACAAAAAACAAATATACTAATTCTTTCTTTGAAATGAAGATAAAATCAGAAATTACTTGACAACGATCACCGAATCTTCCTGCTGAACAGACACACACAATGGTATTTTGAGTGGCTCGACAAACACCTCCATTACATGACGAAGATGAACAAAGTATTGCTAGACAGACGGACAAACAAATCAAATCATTTGTTATTACAGTCATTGAAGTTTTCTTTACTTACATTCACAGAAATTTCCGGTATGTCCTTCTGAACAGAGACATTGTGTCGATAGATTTCCATTGGTTTCATATCGACCAAAACAAGTGCCATTATTTAAACATGGATTTCGTTGATTACATGGATTTTCTATCAAATAAATTCATAACAATTAGCAAAAACTTTTCATTTCTAATTTTTTTTACCATATTGACATTCAGGTCCGATGTATTCCGATGTACACATACAAATTCCATTAGCACACGAGCCTCCATTTTGACATTGACCAGTACATTGATCAACTTTCCGAGTAATTAACGATATTTCACAATATTGACCTGTATAGGAATGTGGACAAGCACATGTAAATGAAACATTGGTTGGATTCGAAATAACCGAACAGATGCCATTATTTTTACAGATTGGTTCGTAGCATGGATTTCCTAGATGATGAATTCAAATTCGAGATTGATTTATGAAATATCAATTTACGAAATTCACAAAATGTTCCCGTAAATTGTGCTGGACAAATACACACTCCATTATTACATGGGCTTCTATATATTTATCAAATTCTTTTGTTTTTTTTTGTTGCAAACTGATTCTTTTTTACCCATTCATACACAATCCTCCGCACGGATTCAATAGTGATGTTTCACATCGGCTACCCGTAAACGCTCCAGTACATTGACAATTAAACCATGTATCCGTTCGATTCCATTTTGCTTGACACAAACCTTGATTTAGACATGGCGATGATGCACACGGATTACTTCGTTCACATTGTTCGCCAGTAAAATTCTCTTGACAAACACATGTATACGTTTGATTCGATGATGATAACGCACAGTAACCACGTGTTTGACAAGGATTACTAGCGCATGGATTTGCTTCGATTTGTTTCTCACAAAAACGACCTGTATAACCTTCTTCGCAAAGACAGAAACTAGCAGATGGATCAGTATTCGATGGAACACATGTACCAGCATTTTGGCACATAGATGACGGAGAACACGGATTATCTAGAGTGAATACAAGAGATTTAAGTGAATTTTGAGATGAATCGATTAGTTACCATATTGACAAAATGAACCGATTCTATTTCCAGCACATGTACAAACTGGTCCTGATGATTGTTCGGTACAGATTTTATAAGATGGACAAATCATATCCGAACAAGAACTGATTTCTAAAAATAGATTCACCAATTTTCACGAAAAGAAAACAAATTGTTCATTGAGGTTTACTGGTATCACAATGTTGACCATAAAAACCCGATGGACAAATACATCGATATGCAGACCAAGTCGTACCGGTATCTGCAAGTAATGTCGTGCATCCGCCACCATTTTGACATGGTGAAGTCATACATGAATCACCTAAACTACATGTTGGACCAGTAAAACCAGCTCGACATAAACATTCGGCCATTGTTGGCGCAATTTGTCGACAAATTCCACCATTTTGACAAGTATTCGCTGAACAAACTGATCCTATACAAAATTCATCTATCGATTTTCTTTTACAACCAATAGATCTTTCTTACTCCATTCACATCGTGGTCCAGCAAATCCTTCTGAACATACACATTGAACATGACTGTTATTCGTTTCACATCGTCCTCCATTTAAACAAACATTCGATGCACATGATTCACCCAAATCTAATCAATTCAGAAACTGTTTTTCCTTCTCGAATTTCTAATGCTTACATATCGAACAATCGAAATGTCCGAAACCTGGCGGACACAAGCACATGAAACTATTCTGTTCTCCAAGCGGTACACATGTTCCTTGATTGAGACAAGGTTTTTTCTGACAAACATTCGTATATTGACATCGATCGCCCGTCAAATATTCTGGACAAACGCATTTGTATTTCATCGGATTGGCTTTTCCAATCGGTTGACAAGTCGAAAGATAATGACAAGAAGAATTCTCACACGAATAATTCGATAATATTTCTATTTCGCAATATCGACCTGTGTAATCATCAGAACATAGACAACGTTGCGTAATATTCTCAGATGATGATGTATCAATAAAACAAGTGCCACCGTTTTGACAGGGTGATGATAAACAATTATCTACTACAAAACATTTCATGCACACACAAAAAAACAAACAAATGATCTTACTAGATTCGCATCGATAAGTTTCATTGTATTGAACACATTTACCTTGATTTACACAAGGATTCGATGCACATATATCAATCATTGAATCACAATTAGTACCACCATATGGTGATAAACATTTACATATATAACCATTAGATGATGTTAAACAATTACCATTATTTTGACAGGGATTGTTTAAACATGGATCGATTTCGGTTTTCTTGCAATTTTTATCTAGAGATAAAACAGTTATTCGAATAGAGTTCGTTAATTGTATAATCATCTACCTGTTGATTCGTTGGAACAACTAGTTTTATTGAAAAAAGTCGATGGAAATAAAGAAATTTGGCAATGTACGCCGGTGTAATCAGGTTTACATTGACAAATAAAATGAGTCGAAGATATTTGAAGACAAATACCATTCGATGAACACGGATTTGTTTGATTTTGACAAGAACCTTGAATAAAATCGTTCTTTTATTTCCAATAGAATATCTGATTTACCATCGATAATTGCTGATATCGATGAAGTTGTTGAAATCGATTTGCAAGAATCTGATGAAAAGCAAACACATTGCGCTTCATCAGTTAAAATATTTTGCAGATATGAACAAGACTTTCGCGAACAATCAGTTGTATTTCTTGCACTCGAATTACAAGATATTAAATTAATCGTTGTGTTCAATGATTGACGAACGAAAGGTAGTTCAAGATGATATTCATCCGTATAGAAACCCATGAAAAATGTTAAAGAAACATTCGAATTGAGATTAATATCATTGACATCTTCGGTTGTTTGATATCGTTCGAATATAACCGAGATATTTTCATCGGAAACATTCGTTTGTATCAAACAGAAATCTTGATGAGTATCAACTAATGGTGAATCTTGTTCATGAGAATATCTAGATATTCAAATATTGATAATAAATCAAGAGAACATTTGTCTTCTACCTATCTTCGATAGTTCCAGTATTGGGATAGAATACTGCGAGATCAGTTTTATTCTAAAATAGCAAATTAATTTTAATTTTGAAAAGAAAATATTAACCCTAATTGATGTTGCATCTGACCATCCAATAGCAATGTAAGTAGATGTTAGATTAATACTGGAATTGACTTGACCTAACATTTCATCGAGTGTTAATAAACAAAATTAAAATAAAAAAATATTTTTACCTTGAATAAGAAATTGAACCGTATTCAAAGCAATATTATATCTCCATGATATGTTAAACGAGCCTATAGTTTCATCTTGAATAGGCCAGATTCCTCCTGAACATTGTCCTTGAATCTCTATTCAAAATAAAACAAAAATCCCATTAAAACTAAAGATTTTTCTTTTGTCATACGTTGAAAACTTCGAATAAATATCCAAATTAGTAAAATCTTCATCTGAAAAAGTCGAATCAACATACATAGACATACAAAAAAACAGTTCATATTAATCATCATCTCACTCATTGTTCGATGTGAATGACTCGGTTAAATATTGTTCGTTTTTTTCTTTTCTTTGTTCACAACATGTACACATGCATATCGATTAAAAAAGTCTAAAGAGAACGAAAAGAACAAGTGATGAATACGATATGTGAGTTCATCGATTTACCTTTACCGATTAGTTTGCCTTTTCTATTGTATTCTTTTATCCTTTCATACCGAACACACAAAAAAAACAAAATACAAAAAACGTATATTAAATCATCGCTGTTCAATAAAATTTTATTCCAGACAGTATTTTGTCAGGTATATGATGATTGATTATTTAATCAAATTTTCGAGATCAAACAAAACAAGAATCGTTCGTGATTGAAATCTCGCTCTTTGATCCGTAGAATTTTAATTAAATACAAAAAATAAGTCAATAGGATATCTGTTTTTCTTGCATCACAAAATCATCTTGATAAGCATACAATTTCCGGTTATTCATGAAGTATTGCACAACAAAGACAAGATAGTTATCAATACGAAAAGAAAATGTCATGATGTAATCAACAGTTTTTCTTTTATTCATTTGAAAACAACAAAGATTTTCTGAATATTTAGAGATAATCAATTATTATTATTATCGAAATACGAATAATAATAATCACATGCATAATTAGTAAATTGTATATATACAAAGTGATTATGAAATATGTTGGTAGTTGATGGTGTCCGACGGGTCAGTTTACTTGATAAACATATACATATCTCATCATATCTTAGCAGGACGAACTACTGCATTGATGCCTGTAGGGTAAAAAAAAGGAAAATAAAATAACATAATGGCAAGAGAAAAACTATCGTTACAGTAATGATAATGTAAACTGAGAAGAACAAAAGAGAAAAAGAATTCTTCTTCGGCTTGGTCATATAGGACCGATTATCAATAAATTACATCGAACAGTAAAGACAGAACTGTCCATCAGTAGTCAATAATCATTATGATAAATACAACGTTGTTAGTATAGAAGAGAATACAAACACAAGGATACTTCTCGTTTGCAAAGAACATTCAGTTGAATATGAATCTTATTTATTACTTTTTTGTTTTGGTCATCGTAAATGTACGTAGATTTTTATCGAAAAAAAAACTCATTTTGGAAGTTATTTTCTATGATTGTAGTGGACTGATGCTGCTTTTATACATTTTTTTCCACATTCTTCTTCCAAATGGTCGTTGAATCGTCATCGTTCATCGGTCGATGTTGGCAATGATTTTGAAAATGAGATGACAACAACAACATCCGAACCAGTTTTATCTCGTCGACGACCTCAATTGAATTCGTTCGGTCGACGAAAACGTTGGTCTTTCGATGACGAAGTCGAAATTCCAATCGAACAAAATAATACTCCTACGTTGGACAGTGCAACACTATCAACTACAGTCGAAAGTAAACAACCATTATTACGACAAGATACAGTTGAAATCAATGAAACTGAAGAATTAACAACGATTTCAAACAATGATACATTCGCCGAATCGACAACAAGTATTGCTACATCTCAAGATACAGCTATTGTTCTTCTTGATTTTACTACTGTTCAACCTGCCACATTCGATGAAAATCAAACATCGACTGGAGAGCTCACTTCACCAAACGAATCTGAATCTACAACTATAGAATATAATACAACATCAATTGCTGAAGAAATAGAAAATTCGACGCAGACTTATACAGAATCAATTGACATTATGACAACTATTGTCGATATTGTACAAAATAGTACAGAATCTATTGAACAAGAGATTGATAATACGACATACAACATCGCAACAAATGAAACAATTGATTTTACAACAACAATTATTTCGGATACTACACAAAATGCTACAGAAGTGAGTGAAGATACAATGATTGTTTCGGATAATTCAACTGCTCTATCCGAAACAACTGAATTAATCTATGAAGATAACGAATATGCAAATGAAACAGCAACTGAACAACCAAAAATATTTCCTAAACCTGTATGTGATGAATCATGTCAATGTACACAAAAATGTCCATATGGTTATGAAATGATTAATGACACATGTGAATGTGATCCACCTTGTAAAGTAAGTCATATATATATATGACTGTAAACAGTACTCGATGTCGTTCTGTTATTTGAATAGAATTCTCAATGTTTTGGCAATGATACATGTGTTGTATCAAAAAGTGGACAGCCTGAATGTTATCCAACAAATGGAACTGTTCATGGTAAACATAACAAAAACGATTCGACTAAGAAAATCAGGATTATGATAATGTATAATTCTAGATCGACCATTTCGTTGTTATCAACCACGAGATTCGGGTTATCACGATGTCGATATTCGATATTACAATCGATGGTACTACAATGCCGATCTAGATGCTTGTCATCTACTCGTCTATCGTGGTCTAGGTGGAAATACAAATAACTTTCAAACATTACATGAATGTACTCTAGAATGTATCAGTACGTTAGCAATCTTCTTTTTATTTCAACAGAATAGAGATTGAATCATCTCTTGTTTGTAATTGTAGCTTGTGGTCCAGCGCCAGATAAAGGATCATGTTTAGGTGTCATGCGTATGTGGCATTACAATCATACGACAAGTCAATGTTCACAATTCGAATATTCAGGTTGTAAAGGCAATGAAAATAAATTCATTCGAAAACAAAACTGTGTCGATACATGTGTAACTCGAATACTCAATTTATAATTATCGATTTATTCGTCGTATTTTATTTCTGCTCTTTGTGTGTGTGAATGTGTGTGTGTTTAATCAATTTTCAATATGATTGTATTCGAATAATTGTTTGTTTATTTCCTGAGAAGAAAAAAAAAAATATATATATATCTGACCCTAATAATTCTGTTCAAATATCATTGCAAAGTTTCGAAAGAGAATTGTTTTTACAAACAAAAATTAAAGTCACATTTTGTACAGACAAAGAGTAATGATGGCATTGTACCATCTTCGTGATGCCATAAAGTCGAATAGAGTTTGGTTTCTTGACAATTGCCCATTGTTTGCCGATGATAAGCATGAATTTCATTTAAAGAACCTGTTTTCAATTGACATTGAAATGTACATTGACGACAAATAATTGGCTGATTTGCTGAGAATTGGTAGAGTGTATCGTTCGAACACAAAGGACATTGTGTTTGATTGAATTCTTCAATCGATGGAACGTATTCGAGTTGATCTTCGGGAATATCTTGAAAGGGTTCAAGTTCGAGTTCTCGAAGAACTTCATTCATAATTGCCCAATTGGCTTCGAATTCAGCATCTTCAGTTGGAAGATTGATTTGATTACCTTCGATATCCATCGATGATGCATTTGATGCTGTTGAAGGTAATGAACCGAACATTTTTATCCATTCGGATTCGACGATATCACGAGCTGATAACGCCGGTTGATTATCATCAAACTAATGATTAAAAAACTCGTAGTTTTTTTTTTTACAAAGAAAATGATTTTCTCTTACAGAAAGTTGTCGCATTTTATTAAACATCTTGTCACGGGCACGTTTAAATTGTTGTTTACAATGAAGACGATATCGATCTTTCCAAGTTTCGTCACAACGTACAGTTGGCGATGGCATTTTATACATAGCTGAATGAGCAGTTTGTCGAGCTGGAGATGCTGGATGTAACGACATTGTTCTTTGAATTTATCTAAAATAAAATTCAAATTATTAAGTAATTATTTGACAAAACAACAGCAAACAAGTGACTAGATATAGAAAGAAAATAAGCTGATTAAAAAATATATGACTAGACAACAGCAAAGAAGACAATATTGAGTTTAAATCTTCATCGGATTTGGTAGATTTGTTTTGTGTTCTAATAACATATCTGTATCCATGGCAATGCCTGCACATGCTGAAAGAATATTTGTTATGCATCGATGTTGTTTGAAGAGAGCATTGATAACCGGTGTACCAGGTGGAACCATAGGTGCTTTAAGTAGATACGAAAGTATCGAAAGAACCGGATGAAATGATTGATATTGTTCGTTTTCATTGGTTTTATACGTAATACGGGTCATTAATTCAGTTAGAATGACTAAATCAAGAATTAATGGTGATGCTAATAATGAATCTTCGCATGTATTATGAATAGCTATGGTACTGAGACCATTCATAAAGATCGATGATATATATTCATCCATTGCACGTTTTGAATCTTTGACAAACGGAACATATTTAATGACGACAACATGATCGGGATGTTCATTCGTTTTCTTATCGTATAGCAAATGATTGGCCCCGACCATATCATCAACAACATTCGATTTGCTGATTTCTTTCGAACGAAATTGCTGTGGTGCACTAAGATTTTTGCCATCATTATTACCGAGATGATTGTATGAAACAATCGATTGTATTTTCAAGCCAGCTGAAACGAGAAAATCAGCGAGAACTGATTTTAATTTCGTCTGTCCACTTTTGAAATCATCGCCACCAATAAAAACTTGATGTTTTTCAGCAAGTTCAATAATTCCTGGTACGAGTGTATTCTGTGGACTACCGTTTATATAAGGACAATTTTCGAGAATTGCTGCACAAGCGAAAATATTCGATGGGCTAATTTCTGATTCATTAGCCGCAATCGAACGAAGAAGTTCTTCGCTTGTTTGATTTAAACCTTCGCGAACTAAAATATTCGATTGACAATTGAAACTTAGGCGGAGAAAACTCGGAGATTTTACCGTCGACATAACGTTCGGTATTTGCTGTCCAAAGAATGATAACTTTGTCTAAATTATTCGTTTTTTTAAATTCCCGAATATCATTTCGAATATGATCTAAATCCTGTTGTTTCGTTCCTTTCGGTATTAAATTATTGGCTCGATCTTCTTGATTAGCTGCAATAAAATCCGGATAATAGATCGATGGCAATGGTTTATATTGACTCATTTGACTTTTCAATTTTTCTTGTAATTCATAATCGAATACACATGCACGCCGCATTGATTCATATAAATTCGCATTATTTATATCCCAACCACCGATGACAAGATCATTCGGATGTAACATCGGAAGAATTGTATTAAATGGTATATGAACTTCTTTGCCTTGATGATTACTACCGATTCGAATCGTTGTCGATTGAGTCAACGAACCGTAATAGTTCGAATGTTGTTCACCTTCTGTATAAACAAATTGAATTTGAGAAGATAAAAATGAAATTTCAAACTCGAACCTTTTCTCATCCAAGTTAATTTCTCTCGATTGGCGATCGTCGCTCCTGTAAATGTCGAACCATTATTTCCGCCCCAACCGACAAGCATAACGCCTGTTCGTGGCACTTGCCGTTGTGTTCGAAAGAAATATTGATATTTTCTCGGAATAATTTCGACTGATTTTGCTCGGTGATCGATTTCGCAGTGATTCATTTCGTAGATATATTTACTTTCAAGAAAATCTTTCGAATAATTCGTATTCGTACTATTCACTTGAATCGTATAATCCGATGTTACACCTGAGAAGAAGAAAAAAAAACGCGAAATTTGATCATAAAAGCAAAAGAAAACTTCGTCTACCATCGTGATCAGCTGGATTTATTTGTTGATTATCTTCACTAAGTGAATTAACTTCAACAATTGCGGTGTTTTGAGAATCTTTTCTCGATACCGATGCATGGCCATTCGTTGTCATGATGTTTACCTTTTCTTATCTGAAAAAAAAAGATCACAGACGGCTAAATGGAATAAACAATTTCCATAAATTATCTCCGAATATCTGTTTGAAATTTTGTTTATTTTTTCGAATCATTTTCCTCTCCTCATACTGTGTTTGTCCATTCAATGATCGTCTCATAATCTGATAAAATAATCGACTTATAAATGCCACATCAAAATAAACAAGATAATGATGCAGACAAATCCATGCTTGCCATTTCGTCTCGACGAAACCCAGAATATATCCAATATTAAAAAATAAAACCTTCGGTATCGATATCAAACGTAGACCGCCAACCTCTTGCCAAAGAAATTCAGCAACGAATGCATAGCCAATTAAATGTGCGATTATTAAATGACCAAGCATAAGAATAAAATATTTCTGATTATGCTTACCAATACAAGTGCTAACAAAGAAACAATGATGGTCACGTTGTAGAATACATTGTTGACATACGTAACAATGATATGAACGTTCGCATAAATATTTACAACAGATTTGACAGAATTTATCTTTATTTGAATTCAATTTAACTCGAGTAAATGTCGTACGAATTAAATTGAAATAACCTTGCGAAAAAAAATACAAAAAACTCAAATTAAAAACAATATACATCGGTAATGATAGACGATTGTCGTTTTTATAACTTGGTACAACAATGAAATAGATAAAATAAAGTGCATAAATTAAACCTAGATATGCATACGACCATGATAGACAATTCAAAGAACGCAAGAGATAGACTTTTTTCATCTAGAAAAAAACAAATAAATAAAATAAACAAATCTTGTTTAACTATTGGTTTGTTCGAGTGATTCAATCAAACAACTTATTCGTTGATTATCATCGGTTTCAATTAGATTTAATTTATATTCATTTTGAATATTTTCTAAATGTTTTTCTTCATCACCTTGTGAGACAATTGTTACCGAACAACCATAAGCACCAAATCGGCCAGCACGACCGATTCGATGCAGATACGTTTCGCTATCGTTTGGCAAATCCATTGAAATAACAAAATCAACATAATCAAGATCGATACCTCGAGATGTGAGATCAGTTGTAACGAGAATCTGACATTTATGTTTGTACATATCACGCATTGCTTTGGTTCGACGATGTTGTGTCAATGAACTTGACGTAAATGTTGTTTCATAGCCAAGAGATTTTAAACGTTCACAAACAGCTGACGAACGCATGCGAAGATTTGAAAAGATTAAGCATTGACGAAATTTTAATTGAGGTAATAAACGTAGGAGTAGAAGAACTTTTTGTTCGAATAAAAATGATTCGATTGGATGATGTGGAATGATGATTTTGAATTGTTTAATGCCGAGTAAACTCGGCGATTCCGAATCGACAATACGAACACATGTCATATCGCGCATGTAACGTTCAGAAAATCGAACGAGATGTTCAGGATAAGTTGCCGATGCGAGTAGAACTTGTTTATTCGATGGCATATAGGAAAAAATCGAATTGATTTGATCTTGAAATTCTTTGCATAGTAAAACATCAGCTTCATCGAGAACAAGTAATCGAATTGTATCAGCTCGAAGATATTTCAATCGAAGTAGCTCTTCGATACGGCCCGGTGTACCAACGACGATATGACATTTTTTCAAATGATTTTGATCATCTTTCAATGCCATACCACCGATAAACGTATGAATAAAACATTCAGCTGGTTTAATACTTTTTATCACATAAACAATTTGCTGAGCAATTTCACGTGTCGGTGCAAGAATAATAACTTTCGTTACAATACTATTTTCGTCTTCGTTCGCATCAGTTTGAATGGATTCAAGAGCTGTAATACCGAAAACAAGCGTTTTGCCAGTGCCGGATTTGGCTTGAATTAAAAGATCGACGCCGACCAATGCTAATGGCAATGCTTGCAATTGAATCGGTGATGGTTTGACAAAACCTGCTTGATTTAATAGCTCAATAGTCGAATTCGATATAGGCAAATCTGTGAATGTAACATTCTCATCGATTTTAACGTCATTCGTTAGACCTCTTTCCGTCATATCTGCAAAAGAAAAACAAAACGATTGAATCACATTTTGCAACTAATTCTGAAATCACGAGAAAAAAAACGAGAGACGAAATTAAATTATTTTTCACAATTGAAATTTAAAAAAAGGAAAACACAGTAAAAAAACAATCACATGAAATAAGCTTTGTGTTCATCTACACGGATTGATTTTGAGCAAATAATTTTAAAAAAAACAAACAATTATATCTATTAGTCTAAAATAATCACACATGGACTTGAACTTGGCTTCGATTTCGGAGATGTACTTGAGCTATTATCTTTATCAATTAATGATCTAGACATACAACGTGGAATCGAATCCGAATCTAAAATAATCAATTAATGATTACGGATATTTGATAGGCAAATCATCATACGATTCGAGTCAGTCGATTGCATAGTAGCTGGACGTAAAGTACTGTCTACAATGAAAAATCAATTTCGAAAAATCAAAATGAAAAAAAAACGTACTAAGATGCCCTTTTAAAAAACGATGAGTATTATCACAGGAAATGGGTAATGTTTGCAATTTAGTTTGCATATGAGGCGAATCACCGATGGTTATCGATGATTGTAATGTTCCGAATACTGATGGTTCGACTTTATTGTTCGATGATGACGATAGAATGAAAATATGTTGATTACTCGTACGAATCGATGATTCCGAACGATATTGATGTTTTTGTTCCATGGATTTCGTATATTTATTCGTTAGTTTTAATGCTGATGTTACAGATTCGAGATCTTCATCGGAATAAATTCGATTAAGAACATGATTTGGTAATAAACAAATAAGATCCGTTGAATTTCTAGAATAATGATTTGAAAATTGAAAATCAAATTATGAATTCCTTACTGATTGTCTTCTTCACTGACGATTTGATTTACAATTGATTTCAAACATGACGCTACCTCAACAATCGATCGTTTCAAATTGATTTTCGGTTTCAATTTTCGTCGTTTAGCTAAACCGTGTGTATGACACATGTGTCGAATCGTATGTTCTCGGCAAATGCTATATTCTAATACTAATGGATGTAAACACCGTGCTTTCGAAATTGTATAACAACGACGATGTTTCATAAGAACGTAGACGTGCGTCGGTTTTTCTTTAACCACAGAAGGAAAACTAACAATTGATATCGATGATTGAGTAGTTTCATCGGGTTTCTCGGGTGGAACAACAGGTTCTTTGGGTGCAGTATCTTTTTGTCGAGGTCGTCGTCGCGTAATTTTTCGTTTTGGTGGCACATTATTGACCTCAAACTTGTTCTTTGCATTCGTTTTTGTTGCAGCTGGTGGTGGTACAGGTGAAATGATTGCTGGTGGTTGTGGTGAATATGTAGGTGTTGTGTCCATACATAATGCAAATTTGCCATCTGAACAACGTGTTACATAGAGCAATTCTAATGCTTTCGGATCGGGAATGT
>Ga0209960_1002727_pt1 | contig 16870 bp, 19 predicted proteins | sample ThiBiot_500_plan_2_FD_183947 | JGI IMG/M metagenome (GOLD analysis project Ga0209960, IMG submission 183947) | Wastewater bioreactor microbial communities from Cape Town, South Africa - Thiocy_expt_500_plan (SPAdes) | ecosystem: Engineered > Bioreactor > Thiocyanate-remediating >...
AAAAAAACAACAAGTCCTCATCTTATTTTTCAATTTTTACCCGAAATCCTTCTCAAAAAGAATCAAATAAAAGAGGAATACATTCACAAATGACAACTAAACAACTTTATTGAAAAAAATTAAGATGCTTATCCGTATTTTTTTTCAATTTTTGAACAAAATGAAATTTTTTATAATTGTTTCGAAGAAGAAAAACCGCCGCCATCTTTAATCCCGGGTCTAATCAGTCAGCAAATTTTTTTTTTTTGCAAACAATTGAATTAATTATTTCCTCCCATACTCAAAACTACAACTAAAGTAAAGCTAGAGATAAATAAGAGAGAAAAAGAGAATAGAAGTTGAATGGTCCGGATGTATTGGGTTATCATTTACAATACAGTCCAACTCTAATATCCCCCAATACGACCACTTGACCATTCATTTCTTTCTTTTTCTTTTTTTTTTCCCTTTTTCTTTCTGTTACTTATGAAGAAGAAAATCATTTGGTGAAAATTTCTACTTAGGAGATCAATAACTACAAATCATTTTCAACATCAACTTATTTCTAAATAAATAAATATATTTATTTTTTTTAAAAAACCAATTTGCAATTTATTGGAAACAAAATGAGTAAAACAACTCAAAAGAAAGCTAACAAAATAGAATAACATGTTGAAGAGCATTTTAACAAAGATACAACAATGTTAAAAAGTAAAGGTTATAATGTTATAATGATAGTTATGGATCGTTGAAGTTGAAGTGAAGAGATCAAAAGTTTTCCTAATAATTAATTATAAAAAAAGTGCGAATCATGCGAATCCACGTGTCTGATGTTGTCTCCACTTCTGATATTGACCCTTCCAACAATAACACCAATACCCTCCAAGTTAAAACTATCAAACCAAAGAGTTTAAACAATAAGAAGAGTAAATTCAATGGGCCTAAGAGTTTCAATGGTTTGAAGAAAAATAAGAAATTTCAAAAGAGGAGGAAAGAGGAAGAGGAAAGTGAAGAAGAAGAAGAGGAAGAAAACTATGGAATTGAGGAGTTTGAAGGAGAAATGAAACCTGTAATTTCTTTATATTTCTATATCTCTTTCTATATTTTCTTTACATCTCTTTCTCAGTTGTAATTAATGTATGAAGAATCTAACAAAATCAAAATTAATTTTAAATTAATTTGAAATTTGATATAGCCACTTCAATGGAAGAAAGTGAAGGTTCCACAAGATATGATGGATTTATCAAGTTTATTTGGACTTGAAGAGATTGAAGGATATGATGTTGATAGAAAGACTGGATTACTTGTTCAAGTTGGAGAGAAAGGATCACAAAAAGTAAATTATCTCTTTTATTCAAAAAAGTAAGAAATTATTAAAAAGAAATTAATGGAAAAAAAAAATTAGAAAAGAAGTTTAAATGAAACTGAAGATGAACAACTTGAAACTCAACCTAATAAAAAATTGAAAAAGACCAAGAAACAAAAACTCGAAGAAAAGAGAAAATTAAAACAAAAGCAAAAGAAAAAGCAAAATCAAGATAAAGTTGAAAATTTAGAAGAAAATGAAGAAGAAGTAAATCATGGAGAGGTAGATGAAATTGATGGAGGAGAAGAAGGTGAAGATGAAAATAGAATTGAAGAAGAGGAAGAGGAAAAAGAAGGAGAAGTAAAAGAAGTAAAGGAAGTAAAACGAAAACAACTGAATCATGAGAAATTTCTTGAAAATGAAAAGAAAAAAGCTCAAGAAATGGAAAACTTACCAGAGATTGATATGTCAGAATGGAATCAATATAACATTCATCATAAAATTTTGAAAGGTCTTCAATATATGAAATTCCAAAATCCAACCCCAATTCAAAAAGAATGTCTTTCAATTGCAATTAATGAAAAAAAGTTTGATTTTATTTTATTAATTAATTTTTTTTTTTTAAAAAAAAAAAACAAAATAACAATATTAGGGACATTATTGGTTCTGCTCAAACTGGATCAGGAAAAACTCTTGCTTTTGGAATTCCAATTTTAAGTTATCTTGCAAAAAGAGAAGATTATCTTCCTGAGTATTAATTTAATCTTTTTTCTTTCTTTTTTTTTTTTTTCTCTCTAAAACCAAATTTATTTAATTAGATCAGGTGGAATTCTCAAAAGTAATCAATTATCATCTTTGATTTTAACTCCTACTCGAGAACTTGCTGTTCAAGTCAAAGATCATTTAACTAATATTGCTAGATTTACAAACATTCAAATTCAAACAATTGTTGGAGGTATTTCTGTTGAAAAACAACTTCGATTATTATTAAGACAACCAGACATTGTAATTTATTTATTTATTTATTTATTTATTTATTATTTATTTAATCAATTTAATTCTGTTCAAAAAAAAAAAAAATATAGGTTGTTGCAACTCCTGGAAGATTTTGGGAATTATTTTCTTCTGGAGGTGATTATTTAAAAGATTTATCAAAAATCAAATTTTTTGTGTTGGATGAAGCAGATAGAATGATTGAAGAAGGTCACTTTAAAGAATTAGATCAAATCATTGAAGTTGTCAAACAAGGTTTTTTTTAAAAAAAAGAAATTGAAATTTCGAACTTTGATAACGAATATAAATAAATAAATAGGTGAATTCAATCCAGAAACAACTGAAAAAGATTTTATGGAAACAATTGATAGTGAAGAAAGAGAAAAATTTGGAAAAAAAGAAAAAGGAAAAAAGAAAAGGGAAAAATATCAAACTTTCTTATTTTCAGCAACATTAACTTTAGGAGAAGTTTATAAAAAGCAAGTAAAAGGGAAAAAGAAAAAGACTCGCAATGCTGCAACATTAGAAAATTTAATTTCAAGAATGAATTTCACAACTGAACCTACTGTAGTTGATGTCTCCACAAAAGGAGTTGATTTCTTATGATTATTTTTCAATTATTGTACATATTATATTTTAAATAACTATCACATTTAATTATAGATTATGGCATCAAATTTATCAGAATCATGTATATATTGCACTGTAGAAGAAAAGGATCTTTACTTATATTACTTCCTTATGAGATTCCCTGGAAGAACAATCATTTTTGTGAATAGGTAACAATAATATATAAAAAAACTTGAAAAAAAAAACAAACTAAATTTCTTAAACTCACTTACAATAGCATTGACTGTTTACGTCGACTTAATTCATTACTTAAAGTTTTGCAATTACCTGTTGGTAAAGAATTTTATTCATTGTTTCTTTGTTTCTTTTTTTTTTTGGTTTAAAAATAACTTTGGAATAGGAACACTTCACGCACAAATGAGTCAAGGACAACGTCTTAAAGCACTTGAAAAATTCCATAAACTTCCAAACTCACTCATTATTGCAACTGATGTTGCATCAAGAGGATTAGATGTTCAAAATATTCAATATGTTATTCATTATCAACTTTCACGTTCTCCCGATATTTATGTTCATCGAAGTGGAAGAACAGCAAGAGTAATTTTTTTTTTTTTTGAATATTTTTTATTTATTTCATATTTTTTTCTTTACTTTATTATCTTAAAGGGAGAAAGTGAGGGTATGAGTTTTGTTTTAATTTCACCTGATGATATGGATGCATATAAAAAAACTTGTAAAGTACTTGGAAAAGATGGTATTTTGATTTCTATTTCTATTTTATTTTATAATTTATAGTTCATTGAATAATCTTCCTTTTTTTTGGAAAAAAAAAAAAAGGATTAAAGGAATTCCCTGTTGAGTTTTCATATTTCCCTCCCTTAAAAAAACGATTAAAGATTGCTGTTGAAATTGATAAAGCAGAACATTCTGTAAAGAAGAAGAATGATTCAATTGGTTGGTTAAAGAAAAATGCAGCAGCAATGGAAATTGATCTTGATGATGATTTACTTGATGAGGGTGAGAATTCTCAAGTTGTAAAAACTAATCAAAGGTTTGAATTTTTTTCTTCTTTTCTTAAATGATATTCAAAGAAATAAATAAATAAATAAAATGAATAGAGTCAAATCTTTGAAAGCTGAACTTAATCACTTATTAAAACAACCAATTATACCTTTTGGAAATTCTTCTCGTTATTTAACAAGTGGAGTGATTCGAAACTTACCTCAAAAATTATTAAGTGCTGAAACAAAACTCATTGCAGAAAATGATACAAAATCTGCAATTACTGCACTTCACATGAAAAAGAAAAGATATTGAAGTTTGAAAAAAAAAAAAAAAATTGAAATAAACATAGAGAAAACGAAACTGAGAAACAAATGAAAAATAAACAGATACATAGAGAACTCTTTCACAATTTTTTATTTTATTTTTATTTTATGTTATTTTATTTTATTCAACAATTTCATCAGCTTTTAATTGAGAAAATCTTTTCTTTGATCTTAAAGTGAATGTCTTTTGTTTTGATTTTTTCGCAGTGTGATGTGTTTTCTTTAATGATTCTGGAAGGAAAGGTGACCAAGCAGTGATAATATCTTGTTTGAAATCTGGGAAGGTTTGATCATTGAAATTAAATGAGACAATTGATAACTGTGATTGAATTGTCTTTTGTTCGAGATCATAAATACGTAAAGATAACTCCCATTCAAATTCAAAATATTCACTTGGGAAAGTACTACTACTTTGTTCTTTTTTACGATGAGAAACGGTAAAGAGAGGTCCACCTGCTTGAATTTCTTCACTTGTAGAAAAGGTAATTACTAATTTTCCTGTTCCTTTTACATCACGGAATGGAAAAACTGAGAAGAAAGTATTCCTTAAATTCAAGTATGCAGGGAAATACATATCTGAAGAGATACATTTGAGTAAAGTAACTAAAGGGAGGTTATCATTGAACAAATCATTATCTTGAGAAAAGAAGTTTTTTAATTGTTCTGATAATCCAACTCCTCCTTTAACATATTCTGTAAAATGTTCATCCATAAGTTTTTGAGATTCTTGATCATTTAAGTATTTTATCAAAAGATTAAGAACTTTTTGAACTTCTTGAACTTCATCATTATTTCCAAGATATTCGAAAATCTGAATAATAAAAAAAAAGAGAAAATTGGATTAAAAATCAAATTTGGTTTTGTTTTTAAATAAAAAGAATAAAGTTACAGGTTCTCCTCCTTTTTGAATTACAAGTGCATCCTTCCTTAAAAATCTTACAATATCTGAATGAAGTGACATCTTTGCCATTTGCTTATTTAATATTCTTTGATACATGATATTTTGTTCAATGAAACTCATTAATCCGTCCAAGACTTTTTTCCTAGTTTCTGCATTTGTTCGATTATTCCAATCATAATTTACAATTTTCATATTCTAAGATTTTTTTTTATTTGATATATTTATAATTAGAATTGAGATAATAAGAATAATTTTTTTTTTTAAAAAAAATAAAAAAATAAAAAAAAAAATTGAACAGGTTTAAAAATTTCTGGATCATCAATACTCATGATACATTTTAATACCCATTCAAATTCAAAATAGTTTTCATTTGATCCATGACTTTGTTCTTTCTTAATATGAGTGACACTATAATTGATTGCGTCAAAATTTTTGATTTATTAAATTAAAATAAATAATAAATAAAATAATAAATAAAATATAAATTTAAAAATAAAAACCTGCAAGTTGTTTCTCCTAGATTAACAACTACATTCCATCCACCTTTTACATCTTTAAAAGGAAATTGTTCATAAATATTTGCTCTTAATGTCATTACAGCTGGGAATAATATTTCTTGATTAATACATTTCAATATTCTTACAAGACAACTTGATTCTGAAAATCTTGGTTCATCTTGTGGTCCCCTAGAATAAAAAAAAAAAAAGATAAATGTTTTGGACAAAAATAAAAAAATAATTCTTACTTTGAGAGAAAAAATTTCAAAATTTGTTCACTTGTATCACCATCTTGTCTAATATATTCAAAATATTTGGATTTGATTTCATTATGAAGTGTTTCTTCTTTTGTATATTTTGAAATTTTTTCAAGAATCTCATAAACAACTTGAAAAGTTGGAACTGAATCATCATCTTTTGGTTCATGAACCTAAATAATTAATTTAAAAATATAAAATACAAAATACAAAAATGAGAATGAAAATAAAAATAAAAAATTAAATCATACAACACCATCTTTTTCATGTACAATTTTTAATCTAGAACAAAGTCGAACAATATCTTTATGAATTGGTTGTCTTTTTATTGGTCTATCCCATATTAACCTATAATTTTTTTTTTCAAAAAAAAAAGAAAAAAGAGGAATAAAGAATTAGACAAAATAATTAAATAAAAATAAATAAAATAAAAAAGTCACCTATATGCATTAGCTTCATCAACAAAAGAATCTAATAAATCTCTAATTTCTTTTCGATTACGAAATTTCATTTCATCGTCATATCCTAAACCTGTAACATTAATTGTAACTTGAAGTCTATCACTTTCAATCATCCAAATAAGACTACTTTTCCAAGAAAAATCAAATTTTTCTCCTTCTACATCAGAAACACTTCTTTCTTTCTTTGAATGTGTAACTAAAACTTGATTTGAATCAACAACAAATTGTAATCCCCAACTTCCATTTATTCCTCGATAAGGATATTTATCATACAAAGTATCTCTTAAACGATATATACAAGGAGCTTTTTGAAAAAAAAAAAAAAAATACAATAAATTAGAATTTAAAGAAAAGTAAAAATTTGTTTTTTCAAAAATAAGGAATAAATAAATAAATAAATAACCTGCAACATCTAGAGTTGCTAATTTTAACATTGAACATAATTGAGATTTTTCATTGATGACTCCTGATTGTAAAAATCCAAGAAATTGTTCACCAATATCACCTTCCTCTTTAGTAACATGATTATTAAAGACTTCTTGAATTTCTTCATCTTCTTGATGGAGTGGGTCTTCAGGAAAGCATTGATTCATTGCTAATATCATTTTTAAAAGTGCATCTATACACCTTTCTGATTCATTTCCATTGAAAATCTGAAATAGAAAAAAAAAAAAAAAGTAAATTTTTTCATATTTGTTTTAGATTGAAAAAAAATAAGTAATAAAGTAATAATCTTACTGTCGTTCCATCTTTTGCAATAATTATAGCTCTTTGACAAATTCTAGGTGCATCTAAATGAATAGATAAACTACCAGTTGGTAATCTCCAAATTTGTTTTGCTGAATCACTCAATGAAAACTATTATAATTTTATTGGATTGGCTACTTCCTTATTGAAGAAAAAAAAAAAATGAAAAATTCATACAGGTCCTTCAAAAGTAGAATTATTACTTGAGACACTTGAAATACTCGCACTTGAATCTCTTCTCTTCCTCATTATATTACTGAAACTCCTCCTCACAGTATCTCGCATTCGAGTCGACATTTTTTACCAAATTCTTTACTTTGACCTAAAATATTTCCCAAAATACAATTAATTCAATTAATTTAATTTTAAAAAAAGTTAAATGTGAATGGATTTATAAAATGAATTTCAGTTATCAATTTATTTGTGAGTCAATTAGAAATGAAATAAAGTATTATGGCAATTGTTTCAATTTCAAAGAATAAAAAAAAAATTACCTCAAAAGAAAAGTGTTTTTTATGTTAAAATCTACTGTTTAGTTATTAAACTGTTGAGAAAATAAGATATTAACTTATTCCAATTCTGAGATAATTAAGAGTTTGGCTTTAAAACAGCTATTAAGTTTCAGTTAGTTGGTCAAATGAAATAGAATAAAAAATAATCATGAAAATTACAGTTCTTGAGATCAAAATCCTCTGTTTACTTATTGAAATTTCTATAAAACAAGTTGTTTGTTTATTACAATCTTGAGATAATTAAGCTGAGATAATTTCAGAACAGCTGTTTCAAACGTTTCGGTTAGTCAGCAATTACTTTTGAAACAAAATAGAAAAACCAAAAAATTACCTTAAAAACACTTTCTATGCTAAAATCCTCAGTTTACTTATTGAATTTCCAATAAAACAAGGTATTAACTTATTCCAATTCCGAGATAATTAAGCCTTTAAACTTTGAAAAGTTTTTTTTTCAACTATTAAGTTTCAGTTAGTTAGTCAACACATTTGAAACAAAAAAAAAAAAAAAAAAAAATTACCGTAAATAAAAGACCTTTAATGTCAAAATCCACGGTTTACTTATTGAATTTTCAATAAATAAACAAGGCGTTAACTTATTCTAATTCTGAGATAATTAAGAATTTAAACTTTGAAAAAGTTTTTTGTTTGGAGTGGAAAAAAAAAAAAAAAAAGGTTGGTTGCTTAGGAAAAATCAGAGGAAAAAAAGGGTGAACTCAATTAGGAAAGATTTTTTTGCCACCTTCGGGAATTTTTTTGTTTGTTTTTTCACTCTTTATGACGTTTTTGGGGTAGGATTTTGTTTGTTGTTGTTGTTTTTTCGAACCAAAGAAAGTTTTTTTTTTTTCACGCTTTTGACTTTTGTTTCACATTTTTTGTTCTTAATTATCTCGAGATTGTAATAAGTTAACACTTTGATTTATTGAAAATTCAATAACCAAACAGTGGATTTTGACATAAGACGTCTTTTCTTTCACGATATTTTTTCTATTCTATCTTTTAATCGTTGATTCAATACTTTGGTCTTAAAGTCGGAAATCCCTCCAAAAATCCAAGCTTTACAAATCAACAGAAGGAGATTGTAAAAAGTTAATTTTCTCCCTCTTTCGACCTCCAATACCCATCAATGTATCAAAGTCGGAAATCCCTCCAAAAAATCCAAGCATTTACAAGCTTTACTAATCAACAGAAGGATTACATAAAGAAACATTCCCTAGAAAAATTTAACCTTCCTCGATACCTCAAAAAGAAAGGGTGTAATAGGACAAGCTTATCTTTATTTTTTTTAAAAAAATTATTATAAATCGCTCTTTTTTTAAAAAAAAAAATGAAAAAAAAAGAACCAAAAAACTTGAAGAAGAATAATTCCTTGTTTTTCTTGAAAATCAATAATCAACCAGAAATTTTGACAGTAGAATAGTATCTATTTTGATTCATTAAATTAACAATATCAACTCCAAGATTGCTTTCAATTTCTTGAAGAAATGAAAGAATAAACTTTATTCTTGATTTTGAATTTGATTTTGAGATTTTGGGGATTTACATAAATTTAAAATGTATTGAAATATTGATTTTGTTCCTTGATTTCTAATTTCAATTGGGATAATTTCTAATCCTTCTGTTAATTCCAATTTAATATCATCAATCCTATTAATTTTTTATTCATTTTGTTTATTATTTAATGCTTTTAGAATAATTAAAAAGAAAAGAAAATACTCAATATTTTGAAGATGTTTCAGTTCTCCATTTTCATATTTCCCAATTAAAGTTTTCAAAATTTCAAGAACAATTGAAGGTGTTAAACCACAATTCGTTAATCTAAATTATTACAAATGAATTGCATAAGAAAAATCAAAAGTTCAAAAGTTCAAAAGTTACACTAATTCTTTGATGTTCTGATTCTTTTTCAAATGTTCATTTACAATAAGAAAATCTTGTTCATTGATTGCTCCATTTTCAATCCGAAAGAAAGGAGAACTTTGAAATGTATCTAAATATTCTTGATATCTTTTTTCTATTCAATTTTATTCGTTTTAGATGAGAAGAGTTATTTTTGATTTATTAAAATCATTGAAATTACCTGTATCAACTTCTTGAATCAGTTTTACAATTTCAAGTTGATTCATTTCATTTACAATCTCAATTGAAGTTTTCCCTTTCTTGGTTTTATTCCTGATTGAAACTCTTGGATTATTTAATAATAACTTCACAATTTGAGAATATCCTTTCCAACATGCAATATAAAGAGGTGTCTTACCACCAACTTCTGCTTTGTTTACATCAACTCTATCATCATTCACTAATAATTTCACAATTTTGACATGCCCATTTTCACAAGCAACATATAAAGGTGATTGATCATGAACATTAACTTTATTTACATTAACTTTTTCATCATTCAATAATAACTTCACAATATCAATATATCCTTTTTCACAAGCATAGTAAAATGGTGATACACTAAGATTATTAGATTTATTTAGATCAACTCTTTTATCATTGAATAACAATTTCACAATATCAATGTGTCCATTCTGAAAAGCAATATGTAAAGGTGTTTCACCAGAAAGTTTTGCTTTATTGATATCAATCTTCTCATCATTTAATAATAGTTTTACAATTTTAAAATGTCCATGAACACAAGCAATCCATAAGGAGGTTCGACCATGAGTATCAACATGATTAATATCAACTCTGTTATCATTTAATAATAGTTTCACAATATCATTGTGTCCTTTCTCACAAGCTGCAAATAAAGGTGTTTGATTAAAGTTATTCTCTGCTTTTCCATTCCCTTCCTTATCCTCAAAGACTATAATTCTTTCATCATTTAATAACAATTTCACAACGTCAATGTGTCCATAAAAACAAGCAGTATAAAGAGGTGTCCAACCATAACAACTTTGGCAATTGATATTAATTTGTAGGTTGTTGAGTAACTTTTTAATATCTGTTGTGTTTTTCTTTGAACAAGATTCAAGAAGTTGATATTCTAGTTCTCCCAAGTCTCCCATGATCAAAAAATATTTTCGATTTTTTTTTTTTTTTTTTGACTGACTTTTGATGACTTTTGATTTTTCTCAAGCAATCCAACCATAATTTGTCCCAAATAAAAATAAAAAGAAAAAGAAAAAGAAAAATAAAAAGAAAAAGAAAAAGAAAATCATGATTGAAAGTTATTCATTCTATTTTTCATAAAGAAGAGAAAATGGCATCTCTGGTGTTGGTTGAAGCCTATTATTTAATGAGTTTAGAAAATCAGTTCATCAAATTTCTTTCAAAAAAAAAAAGTCAAAGAAAGAAAGAAAGAAAGAAAACCAATTATCTTCAGGATAAACATATTTTCCTCCTGATGGATCTTCAATAACATGGAAGGTATAAGCTATTCTCGATTTTGGTGAATTGTTTTCTTCACTTTTATGAACAACTGATCCATGAATTAATACTAATGATCCTGTATTTTTTTTTTTTTTTTTTTTTTTTAAAATGAAATTTTTTTTTTTAAATTTAAAAAAATTAAAAAAAAAAAAAAATACCTGCTTTACATTCAGCACAAACAAAGTCTTTGGTATCATATTCTCGTGTTGGAGCTGTAAATTTAACTCCTCCTTCTGAATTACGAATCATTCTTCTTTGATTGTGAATTCCATCTTTAATTTTGAAAATCAATTAATTAATGAAATAAAAAAAAAAATAAAAATAAAAGAAAATAAAGTTCAATAAACCTTTATGAGAACCAGGAAGAAAATATAAACATCCATTTTGAGGAGTACATTCTTCCAATGCGAACCAAAATCCAACAGCAGATAATGGTTCAGTATATAAGAAAGTAGAATCTTGATGTGATGATACTTCTCCTCCAATAAAAGGTTGCTAATAAAAAAAGTGTTCAATGAAGAGAAGAAAAAAAATCAATAGAAATTTGAAATAAACCTTAAAAATAACCATACTTTGGAGAAGAGCAGGGGTGTGAAAACCTAAATCTCTAGCAATTTCTTTTAAATTTGGTTGAAATGAAAAGTCTTTATAAAGTGGATTAAGTTCATGAAGAGCTATTTATAATTGAAATGATGGTTAAAATAATAATGCTTTGGTTTTTTGTTTTTAAAAAAATGATAATACCATGTCCAATTTTATTAATTGATTTTTCTTTATCAACAGAAAGGACATCATTTTGGAAAGCCTTCTCTTCAAAAAAGTAACGAATTTTATCACCACTATTTAAGAAATAATCATCTCCAGTTGTAGGCTAGAATTGAAATTGATTTAGATTGTGAAATTAAATATTGATGAATATAAGAAAATTTACTTGTTTCTCAGAAGAATAGAAAATTGATTTTGGATGGGTAGTAAGGTCGAATTCAGAGACCAATCTCTCTGCTTCCTTCTTTAATTCATTAGCTTTTTCAACAGTAAAGAAGTTTGGAATGATCAAGAATCCATCATTGTTGAACTACAATAAAAGAATAATAAAAGAAATAAGAATTCATTAGTAAAGAATAAGTAAATTGAATCAGAAGAATTAATTGGTTCTATATTTTTGACTCGAATTTCTTTGTAACAAACAATTTTCTTTGAACAAAGAGAATAAGAATTCTTAACAATTAGATGTTTAAGAATTGATATAATGTAAAGCAATGAATTACCTTCTCTAATTGCTCTTGTGTGAGAAACATCTTGGTTCAGGCTTAATTGCAAGTTGCACACGACCCCTTCTTTTTCACTTTTTGATTGATTGAATTGTGATTCTATAACTTTAAAGCAATCAATTATTATTGAATAATAAGAAGTAGAAAGATCTCATTCAACATCAACTCTTAATAAAGATTTGAAACATTTCAGCTTAAATTTTAAAGAAATTGCAAGAGATTTAGGTTTTCTGGTTATAATATCAGTTTCAATTATTGAGATTTTAATGCAACAATTCAATTGATTGAATCTCTCTCTTGACTGAACCGTTTATTCTTATTATTTTATTAGAAACTTTTGATTGTTGAAAGAGATAGTAGCATCACATTAAGATTCAACTACATTCTTACATATATATATGTACATACTGAACTATTAACTGCTGTTTGGATGATTAGTTATTAGTTTGCATTTGAAGGAAATGAGTTTCCAAAAGAAAAAAATTGGAAATGCGTTTGGAATCCTGGTGAGTCGCTCCTTCTCTTCTTCTTTGGCTCTCACAGGTGAATCCTTTACTTTTCTTCAATAATGTTATAATCTATTTTTTCTTACTAATTTTATTATTATTTAGAAAAATGGATCATAGGTAATTTTTTTTTTTATTTTATTTTATTCTATTCATCTCTTTTTTGATTTTTGTTACTTGACAAATTTAATCATACAGAACTAATTTTTATTTTATTTTGATCATAGAAGCTCCAGTAGCTGATAATTTTTGAGTATTTCTTCAACTCAACTTGTGAAGGGTAATTGGCATTCACATAGAGGACCCATTTCTTTTTCTCTGAAGTTTAGTTCTTAGATTTGAAAGAACTTTAAAAGATGTTTTGGACAATGATCCTTTGGATAACTTTTGAAATTCCTTTGCGGACTTTTTTTCTTTGGAAATTAGCGAACAGCCCTCGAAAATCTTCTTTTTAAAAAGAATTTCTGTGGCTGAAATTGGGAAGTCACAAAATCTTCCACCATCCTAGAAGTTCCTGTAAATATTTGAAAAAGAAAATTCATTTGCTCTCTCAGAAGTTTTAACGTCCCTTGAAAATTGGTTGCCCAAGAAACTGAAATTCGTCGAATTGGATCAATAAATTCAATCCATTTGGGTATTTTTTTGCTAGGTGTGCAAAAAATTGAGTGAGATGAGGAGGATGCATAGTTAATGTTTACAATTGAGTTTCCAAAAAAAAAAAAATGATTTTCAATAAAATCATTTATTTGTTTCATTTTCAATATTCATTTTTCTATTTTTTTCTATTTGACATTTTTACAGTCCCTTGCTACAGTTTCTTGAAAGGTGATTCCCATGTTTAATAAATAGATTATTTTGTTTTGAAAGCACAAAAAGTGGAAGGACTTGAGCATCTTGAAAAGCAACAAATTCATCCCTTGTTTCTGAACCAATTTGATTTGTAATTGGATAAGCTGTATTGATATCTTTTCCATCCACTAAAATTCAAATTTATTCTATTATTAGTTTTTGAACAGAAAAAAAAAAAAAAAAAAAAAAAAAAAAAAAAAAGAAAAGAAAAAAAAAAATAATAAAACGAAAAACCAACCAAGAGCGAAATGTGATATCCTTGTTGTAATGGCTTGCCATAAAATCCAAGTTGACTAATTTTTTTTTGATTTTCAAAAGATTCGTAACGTATATATAAATCACGAATAATAATCCAATAATTTAATAATAATAATAATAATTGATTCAATAAATAATTTCTCCATTAATCGATTCAATAAGTAAATGATTTTTATATTTATTTTAAAATAATTATTTTATTTTATTTTGTTTTTCTGGACTTGTCCTTTTCGAACAGCAACTCGACTTTGACTTTTCCTTCCTTGTTTGACTTTGAGGTGTTTTTGAATTTTAAAAATTTTAATAGGACAAATACATTTTCTGATTTTTGATTTGGCAGATGCAAATGTCCCAAGAAAAAGAAAGAAGATTTTGAAAATTTGCGTTCATCTTTGAGGGAAAGAAGAAATAAAAATTGAAGAATCCAAAATTGAACAAGTTTTATCTTTCAAAATTCAATTTGGGAGTTTAGTCATAGGTTGAGAAAATATTGACTCTAGATGAGTTAAATCCTATTTGATTGAAGAAATTGAAATTAATAAAAATTAATTGGGTAAGGCCAGGGGAAAAAAAAAAAAAAAAAAAAAAAAAAAAAAAAAAAAAAAAAAAAAAAAAAAAAAAAAAAAAAAAAAAAAAAAAAAAAAAAGAGTGTACGTTATCTTTCAACCAAGCTATCCTTACTTCTGATTCTTGGATATTTTTTGGTAGAATTGAATATAATGAGATTTGATTTTTTTGTACAATTTCTTCCAATTTTGATTTGTCTATTTTTTTGAAGAAGGTTCCAAGGACTTGTTTTGAGTGACTTACTTTTGGCAAAAATTTGAATTCTGTTAAAAACTCTAGACTAAGTTTTCCTTCATTATATACATGGAAAAGGATTGTAGCAATTTCTTCTCCAATTTTTGGATTATCAATTGCAAGGAAATCTAAAAATCTAGCTACCGAATCAATGCTAAATTTGTTGATTTTTTTTTTTCAAAAAGAAAGAAAAAAAAGGAAAAAATAAAAAATAAATCAAAAAATCACCCCTTTACAATACCCTTCAAAGAAAGAATTCCTTGAGAAATTAATGTTCCAAAAAGTTTTCCCATTAAAATCACGAGACTTTGATCGTTTTTATCAAGTACTTCATTTAATTTATCACTGATAACACTGCCAAACCATTCAGAACATCCACCTTCTTTAAGCTCCTTAAATTTTTCTACAGTCTCCTATTTTTTTTTTTTTTATTTATTTTTTTGAAAAAAAGAAAAGGAGAATGATTGAAGTGGCAAAATTTGGGAATTTTTTTTTTTTTTAAAAAAGTACATCAATCTTTTTCAAACTATAAAGTTCATTGAAGGAATTAGTCATTTTGGAATCGAATTTAGTTTTGTCAACCTTGGGTTTTGGTGACTCTAATTGTTGTTGAGATTGTGATTGAGGTTGTAATTTGGGTTGCAGTGAGGAATAATTTCGTCTTGAAGGACCAAGGAAAACTGGTCGAAACTATTTAAAAAATATGTTTCATTTTTCAAGTTTTCTTTTTTGTTTTTGAGAGGAAAAGAAACAAAGAAACAAAGAAAACAATACTTTACTTGTACTCTTAAGTCCAATATTTTGTTGATTGGTTACCTTTTTAAATTATTCAAATAAGTTTGTTTTTTGGAAAAAAAAAAAAAGAAAAGATGATAAAATACTTGTGACTCAGAATTATAGGTTTGACCATATGATTTACCACTAGATTTCCTATCTCCTCCTCTTAAAGAAGATTGAAATACTTGATTAATTCTTTCTTTTTCAATGCTCACCTAAAATTGAATAATTGATTTATAAAAAAGAATAAAGTTGATGAATTCTTTTTCAAAAATGAATAAACCTTATCAATCCATTTATTCTGGCGTAATTCATATATATCCTTTTTAAAATAAAAAAAAATAAAATAAATAAATAAAATAAAATAAAATAAAATAAAATAAAATAAAATAAGATTTTAGCTCAACTAAAAAATAAAAAAAAACCTTGAGTAAAAATCTAATTCTTGATGATAACCGTTCATCTTTAGATAAAGAATCAATTTTTGTAAAATGTTCATCCATTTGTTTTTCCATCTTTTCGTGGTCCAATAATTTTCCAATAGTTCGCAATAAATTACATAAACATTCAAGATCTCTTTCATCATAATATTCTCCTTCTTTATGGGATAGCAATTTCACAATGCTAATGTCGTTCATTAGAAAAAAAAAAGAAGAAGAAGAAGAAGAAGAGAAAAAAAAGAAAAGAAAAGAAAAGAAAAGGAAAATAATTACCATTCATTCATAATTTTATCTGTTAACATTTGAAGTTTAAATAATTCTCCAATAAATATCATATTTCCTAGTGTTCTTCTTTTAATTTTATTTTGTCTATATTCATATTCTTCTAATTCTTTAGGTGTTAATTTTTCTTTTTCCTCTTGTGAGAGCTGGAGGAAATAGGAATATTTCATGAATTTGAAGAACAGAAATAAATGGTAATAATAAGAAAATTCTTACAGTATTATCCTCTAGTCTATTTTCAAATGCTTCTTGACATTTATTTAATAAACATCTTCTAAATGTTGTCTTTCCATTATCAAAGGTTGGTGCTTCTTTTTGAAGTTGTTGACAAAATTGTGCATAAATAAAAGAAAAATTTGGTTCATCAATTGCTTTATCAAATATAAGTCCAATTATTCCATCTAAAATGTCTGGAGAGGTGATTGGAATTTTTCTCATTTTCTCGAATAACTCAAGGAAATTTTTGATAGTCATGCTGTTTAAAATTCCTCGAACTGATCTCAGTGTTGAATCAAAGACTGATTTCTCATCATTTTTATTAACTACAGGTCTCTTCCATCCTTTTTCTGATGTTTTTGGCAATTCGACCAAAGGTTGAGGTAGAGGGAGACTTTTTGGATTTCGAGGTCTTTTTGGCATTTTTTGAGAAGGTCCTGATGGAGTCTTATTCATAGGAGGCTCCATTGGATCAGAGCTTGGATTGTCCACTTTGGAATCTACATTCGCTAATAAGTTTAATAAACAATGTTATTAAAAAAAA
>Ga0209960_1002728_pt1 | contig 16869 bp, 18 predicted proteins | sample ThiBiot_500_plan_2_FD_183947 | JGI IMG/M metagenome (GOLD analysis project Ga0209960, IMG submission 183947) | Wastewater bioreactor microbial communities from Cape Town, South Africa - Thiocy_expt_500_plan (SPAdes) | ecosystem: Engineered > Bioreactor > Thiocyanate-remediating >...
TTATTTTATTAGATCCAGAATGTTTGATAACATTAACCCAATTCAAAGAGATTTCCATTTTTATTTGAGAAGATTTTAATTTTTTTTTTTTTTCTTTTCTTTTCTTTTCTTAAAGTTTGAAAAACTTAAACAATCAACAAATTCTTCTCTTGAAATTAGATTTATTTGATCTATTTCTTTTAATTTCTTTAATTTCTTTAATTTCTTTCAATGTTCTTCCAAAATTCTTTGGCAAAGAATTTGTTCAGATCTTGAATTTTTGTCATTTGATGCCCAAAAAAAAAAAAAAAAATTTTTTTTTCTCATTCCTTTCCACATTTTTTTCAATTAAACAAAGTCATAATTTTGTAATTTTATGATTGTTATCGAACTTAGAGTTTATTGAAATAAAGAATTGTGTTTTGTTTATGTTTTTGTATTTCGTTAATTAATTTTGTTTCCATTCAATTTTTTTTTCTTCTTCTGTTGTATTTGGTTCGAAAATATTAACAATATTAATTAATTATTTTAGCTCACCCATTCGCAAAAATTGAAAAACATTTTGAAGTTGACGGAAAGTCTTACAAATATTACAGTCTTCCAGAGCTCAATGATGCTAGAGTTGGTCAGATTTTTTTTTTTTTTACAAAAAAGAAAAATACACAAAATGCCCAATATTAATTTTTTTTCTTATTTTCTTACATCAATGTAAATAGAGAAATTACCCCACTCAGTTCGTGTTCTTCTTGAATCTGCTATCCGAAACTGTGATAATTTTGCTGTTTTAGATTCAGATGTTGAAAAAATTTTAGATTGGGAAGTTAATGCCCCAAAAGATATTGAAATTCCTTTTAAACCAGCTCGTGTTATTCTTCAAGATTTCACGTAATATATTCTACTCATATTTATTTGAATGACATATTAAATTTGAAACTTAAATGTATATCAACAGTGGTGTCCCAGCTGTCGTTGATTTTGCCAGTATGAGAGATGCTATGGCTCGTTTGGGTGGAGATCCAAATAAAATTAATCCACTTGTCCCAGCTGATTTAGTTATTGATCACTCTGTTCAAGTTGATTACTTTGCAAGGTTCCTTCTTCTTTTTTTGAAAAAAAAAACAACAACATTGAAACTCAATAACATTCAATTTCAATCATATTAGCCCAGAAGCATTCGAAAAGAATCAAGCTATGGAATTTGAAAGAAATGCTGAACGTTTCCAATTCCTTAAATGGGGTGCCACCGCATTTAAAAACATGTTAATTGTTCCTCCAGGTTCAGGAATTGTTCATCAAGTCAATTTGGAATACCTTGCTCGTTGTGTTTTCCAAGATGAAGGAATTGCATACCCAGATAGCGTTGTTGGAACTGATTCACATACAACTATGATCAATGGATTAGGAATTGTTGGTTGGGGTGTTGGAGGAATTGAAGCTGAAGCTGTTATGCTTGGTCAAGCTATTTCCATGGTTCTTCCTCAAGTTGTTGGTTTCAAATTGGTAATAATTTTAAATTTTTTTTATATTTTATTTAATTTTATTTTAATTTTTTGTTCTTTTGGTTCTTACCAACACTTTTTTTTTTTCCTTCAAAAAAGACAGGAAAACTTTCTGAAATTGCCACAGCTACTGATTTGGTTTTAACTGTTACTAACGTAAGAAGCATCCTTTGGAATTAAATTTTTTCTTCTTTTTTCTTTCTGAAATTAACTTCCTTCAAAAAATTATTTAGATGCTTCGTAAACATGGAGTTGTTGGAAAATTCGTTGAATTCTATGGACCTGGTGTTCCTGATCTTTCAATTGCTGATCGTGCTACCATCTCAAATATGTCTCCAGAATACGGAGCCACAATTGGTTATTTCCCACCAGATACTCAAATCTTAGAATATCTTAAACAAACTGGTAACTTTTCCCATCCTCTTTTTTCTTTTTTTTATGAATCGATGGAATCTAATTTTCTTTCTTTTCTCTCAAATTCAGGTCGTGATGCCCACAAAATCAAAGTCATTGAAACTTATTTCCGTAAACAAAACCTTTTCCGTGATTATCATGGTGAAGATCCAGTCTTCTCTTCAACCCTTGAATTAGATCTTGGTACAGTTCAACCATGTCTTTCTGGACCAAAAAGACCCCACGATAGAGTTCCCCTTAAAGAAATGAAAGCCGATTTCAATGCATGTTTGAATAACAAAGTTGGATTCAAAGGTTATGCTATTGCCCCTGAAAAAATTAAAGATGAAATCGAATTTGAATATGAAGGAGAGAAATTTAAACTTCCCCATGGTGGAGTTGTTATTGCAGCCATCACCTCTTGTACAAATACTTCCAACCCAGACGTTTTAATTGCTGCAGGTTTAGTTGCCAAGAAAGCCGTTGAACTTGGACTCTCTGTTAAGAAATATGTTAAAACTTCTCTTTCACCAGGATCTGGTTAATTTTATTTGAATTTATTTAATTATTTATTAATAACAAAACTTACAAACAATCGTATTATTTCATAAAATCAGAGGTTGTTACAAAATACTTGCAAGAATCTGGTTTACAAGATTCCTTAGATAAACTTGGTTTCGCTTTAGCAGGTTTATTATTTTTCTTTGATTAAATAACTTTTATTTCAAATTAAAAATTCAATTCAATGTTTAATTTTATTTTTTTTTTAAAAAAATAAAAAAAAGGATATGGATGTATGACTTGTATCGGGAACTCAGGACCACTTCCAGAACCAGTTGCCCAAGCTATTGAAAAAGGAGATTTGGTTGCCGCTGCAGTTTTGAGTGGAAACAGAAACTTTGAAGGAAGAGTTAACCCACACACTAGAGCAAACTACCTTGCTTCTCCTCCTCTCTGTGTTGTTTATGCTTTAGCTGGAACAGTCAACATTGATTTTGAAACTGAACCTCTTGGAGTTGGAAAAGATGGAAAAAATATCTTCTTAAAAGATATCTGGCCATCAAGAACTGAAATTCAACAACTTGTTCAAAAACACGTTCACCCTGAAATGTTCAAAGAAACTTATCAAAAAATTACCACTGCAAATGAAAGATGGAATAAATTAAACCCACCACCAGGTGACTTTTATGCTTGGGATCTTAGCTCAACTTATATTAAAAATCCACCCTTCTTCGATGCAGTTGTAAGTTTTTTTCTTTCATTTATTTATTCATTTATTTTTATATTCATTTAGTTATCTTATTTTTTTAAACTTACAACTCTTTATCCAGACAAAGGATCTTCCCGCATTTTCATCAATCAAAGATGCTTACTGTTTATTAAATTTTGGTGATTCAATTACAACAGATCACATTTCACCAGCCGGTTCTATTGCTCGTAACTCAGCCGCAGCAAGATTCTTAGCCAGTAAAGGAATTCAACAAAAAGATTTCAACTCCTATGGAGCTAGAAGAGGAAATGATGAAGTCATGGCCAGAGGAACTTTTGCAAATATTAGATTGGTTAATAAACTTGTTGACAAACCAGGTGCCAGAACAATCCATGTTCCATCAGGAGAGGTTTCATTTTTTTCCATCTTCTTTTTTCTTGATTTTTTTTTTTTTTTTTTTTAATTTTAATTTTCTTTCAAAAAAAAAAAAAAAAGGAAATGGATATTTTCGATGTTGCTGATCGTTACAAAGCTGAAAATCACCCACTTATCATTTTAGCAGGAGCTGAATATGGAAGCGGTTCTTCTCGTGATTGGGCTGCTAAAGGACCTTATTTATTGGGAGTCAAGTACATATTTATTTTATTTTATTTTATTGATTTATTATTATTATTTTTTTCAATATTTAATTTTTTTTCCCTTCCTTTCTTTTTCTTTCTAGATGTGTTATTGCAATTAGCTACGAACGTATTCATAGAAGTAATTTAGTCGGAATGGGAATTATCCCCCTTCAATTCTTACCAAATGAAAATGCTGATTCATTACAATTAACTGGAAAAGAACAATTCACCATTGATATTCCACAAAATCTCGTCCCACACCAAGAAATTAAAGTTACCGTAAGTGTTTTCATTTTTATTTTTATAAATTTTATATTTTTTATATTTATTTTTAAATTGTTATTTTAATTTTTTTTTTTTTTTTCCATAGACCAATACTGGCAAATCATTCACAACTAAACTTCGTTTTGATACCGAAGTTGAGTTAACTTACTTCAAAAATGGTGGAATTCTTCAATATATGCTCAGAAAACTTAATCAATAAATTGTCAATTTTCTTTATAAAACCAAAAAACAATTCGTTTTGATTTTCGTTTCGTTTTGATTTTTATTTCTTTTCTTCCTTTCAAAGGTCGATTTTCACAATTAAATAAACTTTTTTTTTCATTTCTTTATGTTTCACAAGCAACGGGAACTGTTGGTAATTTTGGATAATAGAAAATGAAGACATAACACATTTCTCTTGATGAGTCTTCTCCTCCCAATGTAATTTGTGTTTTGGATGTTGTATCCCAAGAACATCTTGTGATTAACTCATCTAGAATTGTGGCATTTATTTGATTTTTTTTAAATATATTTTTTTGATATTTGAAAGAGATTTTTTTTATTGAATGAAGAGAAAGAAAAAAGAAACCTCCTGGTTTAATTACTGCATTAACTGGAATAAATTGTTGATTGTTGAAATCCCACTCATCATTTTTTGAAATATATCCAATTGAACTTCCACCTCGAACCTAAACAATGATTTTAATTGTAATTAAGATAAAATAATTAAAAATAAATAAATTTAAAAATGTACTTGATCAAAGGAAATAGTTTTTCCAAGGAAGTGCATATGGAGTGCAATCGAGAAAATATTTATATTAAAAGGTATTTGTGAGGTTAAATGAGAAGGACATGTGTTACTCATTTGGAAATTTGGTTCATTTGGAGGGATTTGAATAGCAGGGAATGGGACACCTTTGAATAGAGAATTTAGTTTACTAAGTTTAAAAATAAAAAATAAAAATAATTTTTAAAAAAAATAGTAGAGAATGTACCAAATCGAATATTGGACATTTCTTGATCTTGGAGGTTTTCACTAAAAATAATTTTGAGTCCAGAAGAGTCTCTTTCTTTTGTTGCTGGAATATTTGTTGACCAAGATAAATCATAATGGATCTAGAAAAGAAAAACAAAATTAAAAAATCAAATAAATAGAATTCAATCGAATAAAAAAGATATTGACTTGTAAAACTCCATATTGAATTGCATCTTTTCCAAAACGAAGACCAACTCCTTCTGGTAATATGAAATCACCTCCTCCAACAGCCCAAAGCCAAACAGGTTTTCCTTTTTTTTAAAAAAAAAGTTATTTTATGTTATTTTTTTTTTAAAAAAGAAGAGAACCATCGGGCATATTAGTGCAATCCCAAACGGGGTCATCTGATTCCACAAAAGCATCAGTTTGGAATAAAATCATATGGTGAGCAACTTTCAAATTATCTAAATACATTTTTAAGTAAATTAAGGAATAAAATAAATAAAATTATTGTTATTATTATTATTTACTAATAACTGGAGAAATTTTAATTGCGTCTCTTTGATTAGTTCCAACAAATTCATATGACATACACATGTAACTATTTTTATTTATTATGATGATTATTTGATTCTCCTTCAAGAAAGATAAGAGAAAAGAACCTTGTTTCTCTTGAGGGGATTGAATAGTTATTGAAGCGAACATAAATAGATGGAGCATTTATTGAGATTTGGCTTCCACCAACTTCAGCTGCACTATTTCCTGCTAATAAAGAAGAATATAGTTAAAGTTATTTTATTTTTTTGATAAATTGAAAAAAAAAAAAAAAGAAGAAAAAAAAAAGAAAGAAAGAAAGAAAAGAAAGAACTATTTGGTGATGTATAAAGAATTGCAATTAATACAATTGCGAGAATGGTACTAAATACAAAGTACACAGCCAAAAGAACTTTAGATGCGAGGGTAAATGTTGGTACACTTACATTCTAATTATATTGTGATTTTTGTAAGTAATAATAATTGAATGAATTAAAAAAAAAATTACTTTAAGGTCTGATTCTTGTGCATCCATATCAGTGTCTTGATTTTGAGTTGGGGATTTGAGAGGGATAAAGAAGGGAATGAGAAGAACAAAGACGAACCAAATAGCAGCCTTGATATATAACAAATCGTTCAAATAAAAAAAGTAAAAAAAATAAAGTAAAAAAAAATAAAAAGGAAAAAAAAAAAAAAATAAAAAAAAAAAATAAAAATGGAATCATAAAAAAAAATACAATAATGTAGTTTGCAATTTTTGTTGAAGCGGCTGAGAATCCTAACATAATATTAACAAAAGCCAAAATCATGACAATTCTTCCAACCCATCGATGAACAATGTGAACTTGATGACGAACTGATTCAACTCTACATTCAATAGCAATGTCATTCTCATTAAAAATGAAAGAAAAAAAGAAAGAAAAAAGAAAGAAAAAAGAAAGAAAAGAAAAGAAAAGAAAAGAAAAAGAAAAAAAAAATAAATAAAATTTAATGACCTATTTGAAATGATTCCAAGAACAATTTGAAGTAACATGAAAGTAAAAACAATGGCACCAATGATGTTATGTGGTTCATTATGGAATTCACCTTGATGGTCTAGAAAAAAAAAATTTGGATTTATATTTAATCATTCAATTTTCATCATTTAAAATGAATAAATAAAGAGGGAAAAAAAAAATTAAAAAAATAATCAAAACCAGCAAGAATCATGGCAAATCCAATCACTACGAGAAGACTTCCAATAACTTGTAAACTAACATGAATATAAAACCATTTTGTAGTAAATGGTCTATACTTGTGTGCAACAATAGCTCCTCCACCAAGGAAAATAACCCTTTAAAAAAAAAAAATCCAAAAAAAGTTAAAGTGACTTGGAAAAAAATTAGAAGAAAATGAAATAAACCATCCTAAGATCATAAATAACCCATGGAGTTTAGCTAAAGCAGAGACACCTGAGGCACTTTTAACTCCTTTGAAAAAATCCATTTGGACATTTCCTTTAACAGTATGTTCTTGGAGAACAACTTTTCCTCCATCTGTATCAATTGGTCCATATGCGTAAAGCAAATGTAAATCATCAACCTTTTTGTGATCATTAAAAAAAAAAAAGAGTATGAATAAAAGGAAGTAAAAGAAAAAGTAAAAGATTACATTTTCAATTTTAACATCCTTTGAATCACCTGTATCAAGTTTTCTTGTAAATTGAAAAGTGAGATAAGAAACTCCATTAGTTGTTGTTTTTGAACCAGAGGCAAGTTTAATATCAGAAGTTCCTCCAATTGTTGTATCAGCTGGTGGAGCAACTCTCTCGGAAATATATCCATCATAAATTTGTAAAACATTTTGATCATCCATATATGCAATAACAACATCTGAATTTAACATATTTTCATGTTTTGAAAATCCAATTGCAGCCCATCCTTCAGTTTTGACAGTAACTTGGAATGTTATTTCAGTTTGATCTATATTATATTATTCTCATTATTATTGTTCTCATTTTTATTTATTTTTGAAAATTGGAAAAAAAAGAAAGGAATCAACCAGAATTAAATCCCCAAAGTGCTTCATAATCACCATCTGGGCTCATAAAGCTGAGAGCTGAATCAACATCATTTCCAGTATCATTACAGAATGCTTTATTTATTTATTTATTTATTTATTTATTTATTTATTTTGAGAAGAAAAAAAAAAGAAGAAAACGAAAAATTTACATTGAGCTCCAAAATCAACTAATAATGATCCTCTGGTGTTTGGTTGATGTTTTAAATAAACTTGGTTATTAATTTCTCCCAAAGCCCAAATAATGTATTGAGGAGTTCCTGGGGTGATTGAAAGATCTTGTGCATCTCCTGTATCGAGCTAATTTGTTTTAATACACATTAGCTATTTAAGATTAAATTCTCAAAAAAAAAAAAAAATAGAAATCGAACAAGGCGGTGTCCTTCAAGAGTAATCATTTCTGTTGTAGATGTCATGGTATCAATTGAATAACTTTGGGTAGTATCTCGAGAATTTTGTAACAAATAGGTACCAGCTAGATTGGTTGGAAATGAAATAATATCCAATTTTTAAAAAAAAGAAAAAGAAAGAAAGAAAGAAAGGAAAGAGAAAGAACATTGATCGGTTGAAGGTGGCTTAGAACAAACCCTATAACAAATGATCATTAAAAAAAGAACATCAAAACTAAAAAGAAAAGAAAAGAAAAGAGAAATCAAACCATAAATCATCAACACAGATTGTACATTCAGGATTTACACAATTTTGTTTAGCTGGAGTTACAGTTGGGCAAGTTGTTCCTGATGAAGCCATCATGATATCAGAACAAGCATTATTTGAGACCATAGCATAAGAATTTGTTGATGCGAATCCAAATCCTAACCATGTTGTACTCTAAATAATAATCATTTAATAATAATAATAACAAAAGAAGAAATAAAATCAAATAAGAAGAGAGAGAATTTTTTAAAAAAAAGAAAGATTCATACATGATGCGATAAAGGATTTGAAGAGAGTCGAAAATACAATGTATCAGTAACAATTTTCCATTCCAATTGAAATTGATTCGCTTTACTCAAGATCTTACAATTATCATATTCGATTGCATTGCATACAGCGAGAAGAAAAGCAAGACACACCAGCAATCGTCCCTTGTTCATTCCTCTTCTGACTCCAATATATCTATTATAAAATTAGGTTAAACATTAAGAATAACAATTATGAATTGGAAGGGTTCATTCATAATAACAATTATGAATTGGACTTGGCTAAATAATTAATAGTTTTTTCAAAAAGAAATTCTAAGCTTTATAAACAATATTTCAATAATGTATTAGATATCAAAATGTAGATTTCGATGAGATGTAAACGATTTTGAGGTTGTTTTTGAGTTTTGGTTAAAGATGAGGGAGGAATCAGTCTATCAATTAAAAGAGGAATGAGAAAAATGGATTGAGGGGGCGCAGGTTTAATTAATCATCGTTTATAATTAAATTGACATTTTTTTTCTGTTTTCCTTCTTTCGGGTTGAACAGTTTCCTTTTCCTTCTTTATTTTTACACAATAGCAATCTTTACATCTTTATTCTTTCTTTTCAGCATCTTTTCTCTTTTCTCGAACATTCATTTCCTAATGAATGTTTTTAAAAAAAGAAAAAGAATAAAAATTTCTATATTTTGTATTTATTTTTGTATTTTTTATCTATCTCCTGTATTCTGTATTGTAGTCTGGATTCATTTTTGTTTTTATAAAAAAATTCATTCATTAGTCAATAAATGTTCGAGAAAAGAATAAAAATGTGAATTTCTTTTATTTGATTTTTTATTTATTTATTTTCAATAAGTCGAGAGAAACTTTTACAAAAAAAGAAAAACAATAACTGGGATCTGGTGTATTCGATCTAAAGTAAAGTCTGTTGAAAAGATAACCTACAATCATCAAACTTTCCTCTCTCTCTCTCCAAATGAGAAACAACAATTCGAAGAAGTTAAAACTTTAACGGAAGGGTTTCAAGGATTTCCTTTCAAAAACAATAATTTCTTCTTACAAGAACTTTTGAAAAACTTTCGTCAGGCCCACAGCTCCACTCAAACATCTCAAACATTTCAAACAATTTACCAACCTCCATTCTATAATGATGATTTGAGAGAGGACACTAGCTTAGTTACTTGCCGAAGAATGTATGTCCAACTCAAGGTAAATGGGTTTGGATATACATGTAGAAGTATCAAAGGGTTAGAATTATGCGACAACTGTCGAGAAGAATCTGAAGATGGAGTTGAAGAAAGAGGTTGAAAAGAAAGCATCACTAATTGAAAATTTGAATTTCTAAATAAGCCTCGCATTTAAAGAGCGCCTGGAAGAAAAAACTTTAAACATTGTTTAACACTAAGGGTTACCTCCTATTCTCGCTTCTCAAATTCCCAAAGATCAAACTCTCAAGATCAAAATTGCTGGGGAATGGCATAAAGCATAAATTATGCAATTTTTAAAAAGAACATCGAGGAGATGAAAAAGTTGACAAAAAGTTTTGTCGAAACCGTCTCACAATACCTCATTAATGTCATTAATGGAAAAAAGATCCATTTTCCTTTGACAAAAAGAGAAGATGTGAAAAAAGTTCTGGAAAACCTTTACAGTAGAGGACTCACAAAAAAGGAATTGATTGAAAAAATAGAGACGACAAAACATTTTAACAATCGATTTGAACAAGCTGAGAGCAAAACTTCTCCAAAGAAAAAAAAATACCTATAAAACTAATACTTGATACTTTGCCACATTTCCTTGATTGCTTCCATCTCATTAAAGGCTACAAAAACTCGGAAAAGAAAGCAATCAGTTTGAAGGAACAAGTCCAAATTCAATTCTTTTTGAGTTCCATTGAGTTCTATTGAGTTATTGTTAGTTATTGGGTTTTTGTCAAACCCGTAGCTTCTGTTCTCTGGAGGGCTTTCAAAAAGCTGGAGGGGCTCAATAATTATTGAATCTTTCTATCCTTGCTTTTCAAAAAAGATCTCGTCCAAAAAATTTCTTTGAAAAATGGAAGTTATTTGAGCTTCAAAAAATAAAAAATTCAAAGTTATTGAGCTATTGAGTTATTGAGTTATAAGTCCATCAATCCAGCATCAATAACGCAACCCAATAATGATCCAAAAAGAAAAGTTACATCAGAGAAGAAAAGGGAAACACATTTCTAATAAATAATTATAAAATTGTTCTGTTTTTGAAATCAGAAAAAGAAAAAAAAAAACATGTCGGCAAAAAACGAAAAGAAGCCAGGTTCTATTCACTTTTCAATTCCTTTTCTTCAATTTCAAGAAGCAATATCTCAAAAATTAGATAGTTAACCATATGTTTTGACTTCATTTTTATTATTTAAAGATATGGTTTAAGACTTAATTTGCTATTTGATGTTTTTTCTTTTTTTTTTTTTTGAAGTTTTTTCTTTTGTGCAAAAAATATCTATGACTTTTACTTTTTTAAATATTGAACTCATATTGAATACTTTATAAACTAACAATTAAGACATTTTTCTTACTTGTTCCTGATTACTTTCAAATTGATAATGAACACTTCTAAGTTTTCAAATTATAGAATTCAATTTTACAATTTTACACCATTCTTGAGTTCTTTTTCAAATTCTTTGACTTCTTTTACTTTCACTAACAATCATTTTCAATTATTTCATTATTACCCTCTTACTTTGGATTTCACAATTGAAAATTGAAATTAATGTATTTTTTTCTTTTAAAATTTAATAGCAGACCAAAAAGGTGGAGTTGACTTAAAAGTCGATGGAACACCAAGAAAAAAAACTCAAGGATTCGTTGTTGAGAAAAATAAGGTTCGTTTGTGATTGAATTTAATCGTATTTTTGAAATCTGAACCTATTTTCTTCATTAATTAGGATGGAGAAGAAGAAGATCAAGTTGAAGAACAACTTGAAAAAAACGAAACAAAATCACCAAAAGGAAAAGAAACTAAAACTCCTCTTCAATTTGAAGAAAAGACAAAACCTGTTTTAACCAAAGCAGAAAGAAGAGCCATTCAAGTAATTTTTGAATTTTTATTTTTCTATTTATTCCATTCATTTGAAATAAAACATTGATTTATCAATTAATAGGAAAAACAAAGAGCTGAAAAACAACAACGTTTAATTGCAGAAGGAAAGCTCCCTGCAGTTCCAAAATCTGGACCTCCTAAAGAAAGTATAAACTCAGTACCAATCTTAGATCCTCAACTAACTCCAGCAACTTCTACCCAATCAAAAAAACAACCAAAATCTCAAGTTCATTTTTGTTTCCTTCCTTTATTTTTTCAAAATAAAATATATATAAAAAACTTGTATTTTTAGGTCATTCATAGAACAGAGACTCAAAAACAAGTTTCATTATTCTCTCATCTTCCTCAATATGAACAAGAAACTTCTTTCACAGCAAATCTCAAATCTGGAAAACATTGTTGATTTCCCTTTCTTTTTTTTCCCTCCCTTCCTCATTCACTCAAAAAAAAAAAAAAAAAATCAGATATTCATCCTGCTGTTATTCAACTTGGACTTCAGTTTCAAAAAAGTGAAGGGAATACGATATCAGGAGGAAATGCTCGATGTGTTGGAATGTTATTAGCTTTTAAAAAAGTTTTTTTTTTTTTTTTTTTTTTTTTTTTTTTTTTTTTTCTTTGAGAAGTTTAAGTCGGAAAACTCAATATTATCTTCATATTCAGGTCATATCTGATTATGAAACTCCAGCTGACCAAGTTTTAAGTCGTCATTTAACTGTTTATCTTGGACCTCATATTCAGTATTTGTCGAGCATTAGACACCCTGCAACTTCAATGTCAAATGCTATTAGATATCTTAAAAAACAAATTTCAACTATCTCCCCAGAGACACCAGAAAGAGAAGTAACACTTTTAATTTTATTTTTTTTTAATTATTTTTCTTCCTCCTTTTTTTTTTTTTTTTTTTTTTTTTTTTTTTTTTTTTTTTTTTTTTTTTTTTTTTTTTTCTTTCTTTTTTCTTTTTTTTAAAAAAAAAAAATAAAAGTGATTTATTGATTTACTGATTTGTTTTTTTTTTATAGGCAAAAGATTTTCTTTTAGATTTAATTGATGGTTATATTCGAGAAAGGATTATCTATGCCGATGAATTAATAGTATCAAACGGAATTTCAAAGATTCGTGATGGAGATGTGATTTTAACTTACGCTTGGTTTCTTTCTTTCTTTTTTATTTTTTATTTTTTTTATTTTTGGAACTTTTTTTTATTTGAAATTTTTACTTGAAATTTGATTGGTATTATTTTGTTCATCATTTTCAAAAAAAAAAAAAGTTCATCAGTTGTTGAAAAAATTTTTGTTGCAGCTCATACAAAAGGAACAAAATTTAGAGTTATTGTTGTTGATGGTAGACCACATTTAGAAGGAAAAGCATTATTATCTCGTTTAGTTAAACATGGACTTCAATGTTCATATGTTTTAATCAATGCCATTTCTTACGTGATGAAAGAAGTTTCCAAAGTTTTTGTTGGAGCACATTGCATGTTTAATAATGGAACATTTTTAAGTAGAGTTGGAACAGCCATGGTAGCTGCTGCTGCCTATTCAATAAACGTCCCTTTGATTGTTTGTTGTCAATCTCACAAATTTGCTGATAAAGTTCAATTAGATTCTTTTGTGTTTAATGAATTAGGTTCAATTCTCTTTTTCTTTTCTTTTCTTTTCTTTTCTTTTCTTTTCTTTGTTAAAGTCATTTTTTTTCTTTTTTTTTAGGTAACCCTGATGATCTTGTTTCAATTGATCCAGTAGGAGAAGAAATTTTAACCGATTGGAGAGATATTCCTCAATTAAAACTTTTAAATTTATCTTATGATGTAACACCAAAGGAGTATGTATCTTTAGTCATCACTGAGGTGGGTATGATTCCATGTACTTCTGTCCCTGTTGTTCTCAGAGAATATCTTCCTTGAAAATATAAATATAGAATATTTTTTTCGATGTTATGACACAATTTATTCAATTCAATTCTTCAATTCTTATATCTTTTTTAAAAAACATTATATTAATCATCAATCGCACCATGGTTCTTCTTTGATTCTCCGTTCAAGTGTTGACTTTCACTATCACTGTCGACTTCTGTGAAAAATAAAAAAATAAAAAAATTATTTTGAGAAAAAAAAAAAGAAAAGAAAAAGAGAAAAAAAAGAAAATTAACTATTTCCACTCTTATTACTTGCAGTGTCTAATTCTAAGTTATTTTTTTTTTTGTCACAACAATTCATTAAAATAAATGGGAAAAATAAAAAAAATAAAATTAAACCATCAAATTGTGGAGTAGGTTCGTATTTATAATCTCCATAATGTTTCTTTTGAGGTAAAATATATACAGCTAAAATATCAACAGCAATAGTAGAAAGAGAAACCAAAGCTGCACCAGCAATGATATTGATGAGCAAAGTTTGAAAGTCAAATTTTCCAACTTTTCCTGTACGTTGAAATAAAAGTCTTGGACCATGACGATTCCACTCGAGATACTCATTAGGAAAATCATGGAAAATTTGTTCTTCAGATTTAAATTGACTATGTAAGATTTGACGAACTTTAATCTTGAAGAAAAATTTAATTTAATATAATTTAATTTCAATCTCAATTATTTTTTTAAAAAAAAGAAAAAAAAAAAAAAAAACCGTGTATTCAATATATGATGCATTAAAACTTTCCATATTTGTGTAATCAATAATTACTAACAAAATAATTCCAGTATATCTCATTGTTCTTTGTTCATCAAGTCGTGTATTATCAACATCAGCTTTTTAATTTTTTTAAAAAAGATCATTTACAAAATGTTATTTTTGATTTTTTTTTTTTTTTTTTTTTTTTTTTTTTTAAAAATTTTTTTTTTAAAATTTTTTTTTTTTTTTTTTTTTTTTTTTTTTTTTTTTTTTTTTTAAAAAAGTACATAAATCATCCAATGAACTAACATTTGCTGCATCAAGAAGAGTTTGAATTTCAAGAATATCTAATTCTCCCTATTTAATTTATGAGCATTTTTCAAGAAAAAAAATAATAAATTAAGAAAAAAATAAAGAAAGTTTACTTCTTCTCCAACTTGATTAGGAGGAGAGAGATCCACTTTTTTCCCATTAATGTCAACAAGTTTTCCAGAAAGAACTTGACTATTTCTTTGAATATTTAAATTAGTTGCATAGAAAGCATGGTCAATCATCACCTAGTTTTTTTTCATTGATTGATGACAAGTGTTTTAAAAAAGAGGTATAAAATAGAAGTATACAGTAAATCTTTCTAAATCAGCAACATAATAAATTGCTGGATCTGTGATATTATGGAATTCACACGATGGAGAAGTAAAGTTACAATCAGCACGAAAAGTTGTTTCAGTAATTCGTGAAGAAGCCAACATTGCTGATTCTTCTGTTTTCGGGAATCTAAAAATTTTTTGTCAATACAATATCAATGAATGATATAGAAGTTTCATTACACAACTAATGCTTCATCAAAATATCGACAATTATAATTTGCAAATCCTTTATATTCAGGTTGAGTTTCCAAACAATATGGGAGTTGATCTATTTCAGTAGGAACTGGGGCCTAAATCATTTAATTTATTTTATTGATTTAATTGATTGAAGAAATAAATCTAATGGAAACACAATACTTGCATCAAAGAAACTCGAAAAGATCCTGTGGGAATCTCTGTTAAAAGATACTTTTTTTCATACAGAACCTTAATTAAATTTTGAGTTTCATTTATTGATAATTTAATTAAGTTTGAATGAATATGATTATGATCATGATTATGATCACATCTCTCTTTATTTAAAAAAAAAATTAAAAATAAAAAATTACTGTATAGAACACAATGTACAAAAAAATTCCCAAGAGGAAGAGATAATGGAGAATTCCAAGTCTCTTATCCTTGATTCTTACAATCTTAACAGTATCATAAGAAAGAAGTCTATCTATTTGTATTTATTTTAATTAGAATGACCATTTTGATGAAAAAAAAAAAATTTATGGACTTTAAATCTTTTATAAAATGGAATTGAAGCAGAATTTTTTTCTTTATTTTTTTCTAACTTTGAGATATAAGATGAAACTTTAAAAAAGAAAGTAAAACAATACAATTGATTCTACAATTAATGAATTTGAATCGAGAAAGTGACTTTCCATTCAAAGTTCATCTGAAAGACAAAATGAAAAACAAAATGTAAAGTAAAATGAATAACAAAATGAAAAAATTATACAAAATCGATATTAAAATGCAAGAAATACAATCTAATTCTAAAGTTAGAACTTCTTATAAAATTAAAATAACAATTGAAAGAGAATCTAATGTCTTTGCAATCCAAGAATCTTGGCTACAAAAAACCAGGGACCAACTCAATTCAATAGAATCAATTCAATAACTTCTTCTAATTAATTCTTCTAATTTCAAAAGTTTCTAATCATAAATGTTTAGCAATTCACAATTAAGTTAAAATTAAGTGTTTAATTATTGAAATTATGAGTAAGAAATAGAAAATAGAAAGAATACCAAAGTCAATCCTTGAACAGAATGAGCCCATGAGTTTTCTTGTTCCTGAAATTTTAATTTAATCTAAATCTCAATGGTTTCATCATCTCTTCTCTTCCTTCACTCCAAAGCACATCAATTCAGCATCACAATGCTATTCACTTTCAAATTGGTAAAAACATTTAATATGTTAATGGCTCAACATTGGATTCGAGTTGATAGAATTCTGTGAAGAAAGTGAACTGAGAATCTCATTTAGATTCTTTCATAATTTGGATGAATATAATCAAATGAAGATGGAACTAACATTAAGTCAATTCATCAATTGAAAGAAAGAGTGAAAAATTTGAAAGTTGTACTAAAGAATTAATTCCTCAAATTGATTCAAAAAGATAGAAGATAGAAATGAAGAAAAGAGAATTTATAGACAATTACAAAACAATTAATAAAAGAAAAAGAAAAGTAAAAGATTTTTCGTCCGTTTAAAATCATAACTTTCGTCATTTCGAGTTTAAACATCATTATTCTTTGCTTTTTGATTTCCTTTTATTTAAAAGTTTGATTGCTTTCCCTAATCTCTGAATGCCACTCCTTAGAGATCTTCGTGGATGATTTCTTCGGTAGTAACTTGAGCCTTTTTCTCAAATCCTTTCGAAGATAAAAGAGCAGCGATCTCAACAATCTTCATATCAGAAATTGGGATGGTTTCAAGGACTTTATCTTCTTTGTCATAAAAAACCATTTGTGGAGCTAATCCTGAAATATGTTTGAAGGAAACTAATTCTTTGTCGCTACAGAAAAAAAAAAAAAGAAAAGAAAAGAAAAGAAAAAAAAAAAAAAAAAAAAAGAAAAAAAAAAAAAAAAAAAAAA
>Ga0209960_1002730_pt1 | contig 16868 bp, 21 predicted proteins | sample ThiBiot_500_plan_2_FD_183947 | JGI IMG/M metagenome (GOLD analysis project Ga0209960, IMG submission 183947) | Wastewater bioreactor microbial communities from Cape Town, South Africa - Thiocy_expt_500_plan (SPAdes) | ecosystem: Engineered > Bioreactor > Thiocyanate-remediating >...
TAAGTCTAACCCATCAAATCCACATTTCCTAATATGGGTATAATTTGCTTGTGAACTAATTTCGCTTTCCAACCCCTAAGGCCATTAGAGATCCCCTAACTGTAGCCCTTTCGGCTCCCAAGCCAAGTGACCGACCAAGCATTATGAAAACAAAAAAGAAAAAATCTAAAAAAGAGGATTGGGAACTGGTAAGAAAATCGTTACGTAACAATATAAATGGAGAAACTCAGTTATGATTACACTTAATTTAACGAACGAAATATACATTCTTTTACGTTTCTAATGATATTACATTAATTAATCAGTTTTTTTGGTACAAATCTGGGTAACGTTTTTTTTGTTAGACCGACTTCGAACCCGAAGAAATTGCACGTCAACTCACATTGCGTGATCATGAAATGCTTAAGAATATTAAGCTGAACGAAATGTTAAAGACCCGTTGGATTAAAAAACAAAGCCCTACCATTGAAGCTGCGGGAAAGAAAGTCAACCAACTTGCATATTGGATAGCATACCAAGCTATCAGCCCTTCATCTCCCAAGAAACGAGCTATAATCTTGACGCACATTATAAAGATCGCGAGGGTAAGTTTAACTATCTTAATGAGTTTCGTTTTTTTTTTTTGCATAAAGGCATTATAAGGCATTGTTCCAGTGTCTTTACGTGCACAATTGTCAAGTTCAGGATTAAATTTTGCTTTTCGGTTAATTTTTGACTTTGGCTTCATCTAGTTTCTACTTGATATGAACAACTTCAATTCTTTGATGGCGTTCTACCTTGCGCTGAACTTTCCCGGAGTTGTTAGAATGACTCAAACTTGGAAGGTATTGCAATTAAACACCTAAACTTTTCGTTTTCTAAAAAGAACTTTTCTATAATTAGAACATTCCCAATAAGTACTTTGTTATTTGGAAGAAGCTGTGCAGCTTGATGTCTCCTAAGAACAACTTTAAGAATTACAGAAAGTTCATCGAAACCCGCCACATGCCTTTGATCCCGTGCCAAGAGATTTACTTGAAGGATCTTTTGTACCACGAAGAAGGTACAGAAGACTTCATTGCGCAAGGAGTTATCGACACTAAGAAACTCGATCAAATGTAAGAACGATCGGAGGATATTCAATCCGATAGTTTGATCGATCTAATTCGATTTCATTTTAAAGGGGACAACTCTTGGAGTACATCCGTCAAACCCAACTCAAATCTTACATCTTTGCACCTTATCATGTGATACGGGAGTATTTGGATGCTATTCGTAAAGATATTTCAGTAGAAGAACTGGATTCATTGTCTATGGAGAATGAGCCAAGCTCAATCGATTTTGACGCAGCACGTGCTGGTATCAAGGGTGCACTGAAAGATAACTCAATTTACAAGACAATGTCTTTGCCCTCGACACGAAGAAGTCGAGCAAAGTCATCCAGCGATGGAAGTAAGTTTGCATTTGATGTACTTACCTGCTACTTTGCACGAATAGAGCACACGATACTATATTAACTTGTGGCACTTGAACTAATATATAATTATAGGTGATCCCGTTGTGTCAACAGCGGCAGCTGTTACTAAAAGTCCTGAAACGGGCTCGAGTTATAAAGAGCCCTCGAGACTTGCAGCGAGCGACGACTTTGGGCTAGTGACCTCAATCTCCACTGATTCTATTGAAGGTAAGTTCATGTGGTTTGTAGTTAAGCGACCAACAGTGTGCTAACGAATATCCTCTCAGCGAAAATGAAGCGCATGAGTTTGAACCTCTCGAAAGAGGATGTAAAGAAGGACAAGCTGATCAAGCTCATGAAGAAAGAAGAAAAGAAGAAGTCTTCAAAGTCTCGCGGGGATATTGTTCTACGAAAAGAGTAATGTTAAAACAGGATCTCCCTCCTGCGAGCAACAATAATTGTAAATTTACTTTGTATCAAATATGTACATAGCAAGAAAAAAAAAAAAAATATCGTTATGAAAATGAACTTAAACCTGTTGTACCGAACTCAACCCCCCTTAAGAATAATTCATTCGTTGCGCTTATTAACGAGATTAACGTGGGTTCACAAGTAACAAACTAATTTTTCCGGCACCAGAAAAAACTGCAACCGAAAAATTTTGTAAACATCTTTTCTTTAGTATCATTAGAGTATAACAACCTGCGGTGATGGTATAATCTCCTTAATCGCCCTGTCTATTATACATTGCAACATCCAGCTGTAAATTTCAAAAAGATAGCAAATGTCCTCTGTCATTAAGAAAGTTAACAGCACCAATAATTTATCCAAAAGGTCCTCAGACCCTCCTAATTCAGCACCGAATTCAGCACCGAATGGAAATGTAAACCTCAATCTTCCCAATCTCTCTCCAAAAACTTCATCAAAGCAGTTAAAGAGATTAAGTGATGGCAGTAGTAGAACTAAGCGAAGACCTTCGTTTAGTTCAAAGTCTGGAGACCATAAAGAGGTTACTGGTAAGAGAAATTAACGGATACACAAGTGTAAACCCGTATTTATGATGGCACGTTCCACCACATATTTTAAATATTATAATCTCATATAAATAACGAGGTTTTATTCTAATTCTATCGATAAAGGGGGGGTTGATCGTTTTTTTTTTTTTTTTTGGCTTGTTTTTTTAATGGCCCTCTAACAAACACAATTCAATGTCAGGCAAAGAGGAGCGCGCAAATAGCGGTAAAATACTGAAGATTTATTTGCCCAAGGGGCAAATACACAGCACGCTCATCAGACCCGAACGAACAGTAAAAGATGTGCTGGAAAAATTGTGCGAATTACGAGAAGATCTTAGTATCGATAAATATATTCCAAAAGATATGACTGGTTATGAACTCGATATCCACAAAACACTAGGGGAGCTTGGATTGACCGAATTCAGCTTTAACGCGAAACGAGGTAAGCTCCTCGGTGTATTCTATTACAATCGGGTTTGTCATATTCATTAATACCATGAAAATACACTTTTAAAGAGGCTTTTGTATAAATTGATTCGTTTTTTGAAATGGAAAATCTTTTATCAAGATCTCAGTCGATAAAAAAGAATTAATTCTCAACTCAAAACATAGTAGTTTTTATATTAATATAACACCCTTTTTGAACGTCGAAACAATTAGTTAAGAACATTTAATTGAATCGCCGATACTGACTTTATTTTTAAGCGGTAATCTATTTTACTGCAATAAATAACATTAAAATTAGTTTAATATTATGAATATCGCTTTCCAATTATTTACTTCAAATAATATCTTTTATCGCGCTATATTTTGATTTTAATACCTCCTTGCCGCAACGCTAATAATTATTTTAATAGACGGCAGTCCAGAGACAATATTTCCTGTGCTAAAGACTTCAGGTGGAACTCCTACCAGTTCGACCTTGCTTTCTCTCGATACTTTAGGTTCACTTACACGCGCTGGAATTTTGCTTGACACCAACGAAGTCACAGCGTCGCCTCGGCGGTCAGATGTACGACAAGATATACTCGATTTAAATTGGAGTATTAATTATTATTTTTAGCAACGAAAACGCTTGTCCGACATCGTGGCAAAGATGCGACATAAAACATCGGGCGTTTCAATCAAAAACCGACGAGTCAAATTGCGATTGTTTAACAAATGTTTTATCGGTAAATATTTAGTACTAAAGACTAATACCAAGAATTAAAAATATTAATGTGGTTACTTGTAGCCTCCGAGCTCGTTAAATGGATAGAAGAGAATTTAAAAAATACAAAATCGGAGGCAATTGGTCTCGGCCGCGAGCTTGAAAAAGAAGGATTTATAAGTCACGTGACCTTAAGCCATAATTTTGATGACGACGGACAGTTGTTCCGCTTTGCAGAAGACGAAATTCGAGATTACAAAAAAATACAACGCGGATCTGGTGAACATGCTATGAAATTGAACTTGAATAACTTGAAGAAAATAGAAGAAGACGACCCTGCAAATTCATTATCGCCCAAGCCCGATCAAGCCTTTTACTACTCTGCGTTCTGGGTCGACCAACAAGATCCGAACATGAGTGACAAACGACCAGATCTGCAACAGACCATGTTGATTCAAGCACTTTCATCTTACGTCCCTAAACTCGTACTGCGACGATTTATTCGCAAGCACGTGGTTTTAGAGCCGCCAGAGAACGAGCAGTACCATGCTTGCGTATTATTTGCTGATATTTCAGGCTTCACGCCATTGACCGAAAAACTTGCCAAATTAGGATCAAGAGGGGTGGAACAATTGACAGCATATTTGAATGAGTATTTCGGACAAATGATTAACTTGATTCATAACCACGGTGGTGACATTGTGAAGTTTGCTGGTGATGCTTTGTTGGCTATTTGGCCGACAAATAACGGTGCGTATATGCAATAATATAACCTCCATAATAATAATAATAATAATAATAATAATAATAATAATAATAATAATAATAATAATAATAATAATTTTTAGAACATAACTTGCGCTATGCGATCATGTTGGCCACCCAGTGTTCTTTAGCAATGCAAGAACACTTGCACGAGTTCAAAGCAGATGAGTGCACGTTGACATTGCACGTGGGTATTGGGTCGGGCACAGTTTCGGGAATTCACGTCGGTGTGCCGGATCACATGGAATTCTTCATCGCTGGAGATCCGCTTGAACAAGTTGCCGTGTGTGAACAAACGGCACAACCCGGAGAAGTGTATATATCCCGCGAAGCGGCCAAAGCAATTTTTGACAGTATTCAAGTCTCAATTGACAACAAAGATGCGGTCAAAGACAAGAAAGGTCCGCCAAAGAAAAAAATGTTGTCCAAGTTGGATGACAGCGTGTGCTACAGATTAGAAAAAGTTACAAATCCCGTCGAATTACCGCCCACACTGCCATTGCCGCACGCAGAACAAACAAAAAACATGATTTCACCGTACGTGCAGCCTGCAGTGCTAGGTCACTTAAACTCAGGGTCACCGGAACATTTCCTGGCTGAACTGCGCAGCATTTCTGTCATTTTTGTCAATGTCGGATTGACTTTCTCAACGGAGGCTATTCCGAAGATTCAAGAAGCGATGAAAGCAATGCAAGCTGCCGTATATCACTATGAAGGCACCGTCAGACAGGTACATTCTCACTGACTTTTCCAAATTTAGTAATATTAACGCTTGCTTTCAGTTCATTGTAGACGATAAAGGCTCGGTTTTTATTGCCGCTTTTGGCTTGCCGCCTCTCAGCCACGAAGATGACCCGTCACGTGCTGTCAAAACAGCGCTTTTAATTCAAAAGAAGCTGCAACAAATTGAGATAAAATCCTCGATTGGTGTTACTACCGGCAAGGCGTTTTGCGGTGCCGTCGGAAGCGAAGAGCGTCGCGAATATGCCATGGTCGGAGATATCGTAAACTTATCAGCTCGACTCATGGCCAAGGCTGACGGAAAGGTCTTGGTCGATAACCCGACTTACTTGGCGAGCAAGACTCAACTTCGATTTAACACCTTGGCGCCCATCATGGTGAAGGGTAAAAACATGCCAATCGAAATTTACTCGCCCGTCAAAGAGGCCGAGAAGCGCAGTGTTAGCGGTCGCACAACTACTTTGCGCGGCAGTTTGAGATTCACGAAGAAAAGAGGAATCACACCCAGATCAGCAAGGTCGCTATCGAACATGGGTCGACTTGACCGATCAACCATGCCCATCTTTGGTCGAGTCGATGAGCTGAAGCAATTGAACAAAGAAATTGAATGGCTCGTCGCTGTTGAACGTGAGAAGGAAAACTCTAAGGAAGAAGATCCCGAAGACAATATTGAAGATCCGCACGTCATTTTGATTGAGGGTCAAGCTGGCATTGGCAAGACGAGGTTGCTGCAAGAGTTTTTGAATTCAGCTAACGACAAAAAGATCAAGTCTGTTGTCGGATCTGGTCTTGCCATTGAATCCAGCACGCCGTACTACGCTTGGCACGAGATTTTTACTGTCATCTTGAACTCAGAAGATATGTTCTTATTGACACCGCAGGAGAAGTCCGAGCAGATTAACAAGACGCTAGAAGAGCTTGGAATTTCAGACGTGAGCGAATTGGCTCCGTTGTTGAACCCAGTGCTCGGCTGGGATCTGCCTGAAAATGAAAAGACCGAACAAATGTCCAGTCAGGTCAAAGCCGAGAACTTGCAAGTCTTGTTGTTGCGATTACTCCAAGCGAGCGACTTTACTATGTTCACCTTGGAGAACGCGCAGTGGTTGGATTCACAGAGCTGGTCGTTGACTCTCGCGGCAGCACAAACATTGAAGGGCTCATTGTTTTTGTTGGCTTATCGACCGTTCGAAACTGAACCTCCACTGGACTTCGAAAAGATCAGCAAATTACCTACGGCCAAGAAGATAACGCTCAAGAACCTCGATCCGGAGTCGATTAAAGCCATTGCCACGCACAGACTTGGATGCAAGACATTGCCAGCGGATATTGCTCAACAAGTTGTTGAACGTGGTGGCGGCGAGCCGTTGCTGTCAATAGAGTTGATCGATGCGCTCAGAGCCTCTGGTCGATTCGAAGTCTCACCACAGGGCGATTTCATCATGAACAGAAAACTCGTCCGTAGTGATTCTACGGTGTTCCCGAGTAATTTACGCGCATTGATTACAAGCAAGGTCGATCGATTGCCGCAAAGTCAACAAATGATATTGAAAGTCGCTGCGGTCATTGGACGCGCTTTCCCCTTCGACCTCTTAAAGGATATCATGCCCGCATTCACACCCAAGGCCGATGCTCAAAGTATCAAAGCGGATCTGGAACAACTCGATTCGCTAGACTTCATCTCACTTCGTTCTGAGAAGCCACTGACGTACTTGTTCAAGCAAATTATGATGCAAGAAGTCATTTACGCGCAAATGTTGTACGCACAACGGCGACAAGTGCACGAGAAAGTTGCAGAGTGGTACGTCAACTCCAAGCAAGATCAGACACCATCGTACAGTTTGTTGGCCCATCATTACAAACAAGCTGAACGGTGGGAGTTGGCGATTGTTTACTTAGCTAAGGCCGGCGAGCACGCACTTGACAGCTTTGCCAATCGTGAAGCAGTCAATTTCTTGAACGAAGCCATTGAACTCAAGTAAGGACCTGTCATTCGCGAAATATTGCTTGTAATCGTCCTAACTTGAGTATATACTACGTAGGAACAAAACTAAACCTGCGGTACAGGCGAGTGATTCTGCGACCGTACGCCCGAGCAGAAGCAAAATGATGGGTGAGGAGAACAAAAATCAAGATGATCCCGAGGTCTGGACCATGATACGGTGGCAGAGACAACTAGGTCAAGCGTTTTATAATCAAGGTTTGATGGACAAAGCCTCAGAACACTTGGAAAAGGCGCTCAACTTGATGAACAAGCCACTGAAATCTACAACGGCGCAACAATTATTGTCGAAGCTCAAGTCCGTTGCCACACCGCACATCGATCCTAAATCAATCAAAAGTGTATCTAAAGGCGATTTGAATGCTTCTGGTACGTACAGAAACCGAATTTTCTTTGAAATTTCAAATTTTAACTTCCGTTAGACCTGAAAGAGAAAAAGAAGAGCTCAAAGAGAGTCCGCACGTTAGTTCAAGTCTCAGAAGAATTGAAAGAATATATTTTGATTTTGTTGGGCATGGGCAAAGTCAATTACTACGCATGCAATAAGAACGTCATTACTTACTGCAACTTGATGGCGTTGAAGCAAGCCGAAGAGATTGGCATATCTAAAGCCCTATGTGAAGCATATGGCAACTGTATATTAACCCTCAGCATTCACAAGAAGAATCAGCTGGCCGAAAATTTTATCGACATGGGCATGTTCTTCTCGAAACAATACTCTACGACTGATTCTGCGCCGCTCGCCAATGTGCTGCAAATGACTGGCATGTACCACAGCGGTGTGGGCAACTGGGACAAGGCCATTGAAGCCTTTAAACAAGCCACTGAACTCGGCAACAATCTCGGCGACTGCAGACTTGTCGAGGAGTGCACGTACTTCCAATCGACTTGCTTGTTTTTGCAAGGCAAAATCAACGATTGTTTGGAGTTGATGGACGATGCGGTAGAGAGCGCCAGAAAACGTGGTGACACCCAGTCGTTTGTGTTGGGCTTGACGACCTTGGCACGCACCCGCTTGGCTCTCGGTCATACTGACGGAGCCATGTCTATCTTGCAAGAGATTGAGGGTTTGATAGGTACGTAAAAAAAATTAATTTTTCTTCCTATGACGCACGTTACTAACGCGGAAGTGTGTTATCAAGGCAAAAATCGAGATTATCGGCTAGACATGGCATCGGAGATCAACTTCCACGGCTTAATGGCCTTGTGTTACTTGTACAAACGAGACTTTGAAATGGCAGTGCGCACGGCGGATACAGTCGTCGCGCTGTTGGACAAATGCGAGCCGACGGCTTATTTCACGTTCCCCGGATATTTCTCACCAGCTGAGGTGTACCTGACGTTCATGCTGGAAATGCAGAAGAATCGACCGACCAGCGGTCCGAACTCTGACGCTGCTCGGCGGTTATCGCCTTCAAAGATGTCACTGAAGATTGGCAAAGCTATTACGCACTTGGCGAAGTTTGCGGAAATATTTCCTTTTATGGAACCTCGGTTGTTGTCGTTGCAAGGATTACAAGAGCTGGTACAAGGTCGACAAGATCGCGCGATAAAACAATGGGAACGGTCCGTGCAAACGGCTATCAAGTTGAATATGTTGTATGAAGAGGCACTGGCACATTACCGACTCGGCAAGGCAAGTGCGAGCATGAAAGAAAATGTCAATGTCGTGCAAGAGCGGTTGCAGCATTACGATCGAGCTGTTGATATTTTTTCGATCGTAGGCGCAGTGTACACTGAGTTATTGTTAGATTAATATAAAATTTGACAACTGTTTATAAGCTACAAGAAGTTTTCTGAAACAAATACTGTTTTATTTGTTTGTATAATATATTAAATAATCTGGTATTTTAATTTATTTTTAATGTTTGCCTGCGTGACAGCCGTTCGCCTTTAAAAAGCCCTTTAAGCAAACAAGTAAGCAAAGTACCCTAATATGTACCATTATTGACATGTGCTTACATGTAAATTGTTTCCATGGACAGCGTAGAGTTCCATAGCGCGCTTTTTACATATCTCGGGAACGTTAAAAACGGATTTGTCCTGAGAATGAAGTTAATCTCTAAGGGGTCAGTAATGTTATCCGTACACGTATTCCCCCTTGAGCCTTAAACAGAGTAACATCGTCAGCGTGCTTAGTCATTACAGGCAGACAAGTCTCGGCGTCAGTCAACCAAACAAAATCATTGGCAGTATTGTACCAACGAGTGGTGTTAGTTCCTTGTAATAATTCGAATTAGTGAGACAGATATGCATCACGTTGTTGGCAGTTACCTTGAAAAGGAACAAATCCGCCAAAGTTTTGACCAACCGCATCCGGTCCGTAGCACCACAAGTTCATCGCGTCACCACCATATAACTCGCACTTACCCTCACTCACAAAGTAGATATATTCGTACAACTTAAATCCAATTAAAATAGTTCTAATTGGATTCCATCAAGTACTTACAGTATTGTAGTCCAGCCAAGTTTGCAATACTTGCTGCGCAGAGGATTCCAAATTACCAGTGCGATCCCAACGTACCCATTTGGAGTCCTTAACAAGTACGAGTCAGATTATGCAAAAAAACCTTCTGGATGTGGTGAGTTAGAATACTTACAGCATCATAATAAATTGAATGCGTAATAACTCCGTTGCCATTAAATTCTGTTGCTGTTGCCGACCACTAATGATAAGTTTATCAATAAATGTTTACAATTTTCAGACTGGCAAAAATAAAATATCAAAGACCTCTATTCCTATAACACGTCTACAAAGGCTTAACTTACTTGGTTAGGCGTGCAGCAACCGTTTGACAGATCGCCACTAACGATCGCTGACAAGCCACATAAAAGTACGGCGATTAGAAAGCTCTGCATTGCCATGTTCTAACTTTAGTTAACTAAATATCGATAGATGCCTAGTTTTTGCGTTTTGGAATTGTCGACGGACATTTTTCAGAAGCTTCCAATCGATGGCCCTTCGGCATAAGAGAAAAATGAGTCTTTATAGTAATTTGCCAAATGCAGCATAAGATCTTAAGTTTTTTATTATCGGTAACGCTACTGCAAGTCATTTTGGCTCATCTTTGCGTTTTGGATCCGCCTCAACGTGGTCCATTGAGCATTAAAATGCCAGGTGATTCTAATTGCTACAGACCATATGCAGAATGCGGAAATCAACCCTCTGAAGCACCAAAAATCACTTGGATTGCTGGGTATGGTATCTTTTTTTTTTTAAAGATAAAAATTAATATCTTCTGCACTTTTTTTATCATCCTTTCTGCCATATGGACAAAAAATATCTTTAGGAAAGCGAAAAATTGTTATTTGAATTGACATCTAACATCAAAAGACAGATCCACGCAACGCATCAAGTTCCAACAAGTTTTGAATCACTGGTACCCGCAAAGACCAGGTAATAATAAAACAAATTTCATGCAATGATTTTTAACGTAATACATAAGGATGGCTTGACGCGGCGCTGTCGTTTACCAAATACGACAATTTGACCGCCAGTGACTTTGTTCCTTGGGGTGCAGTTATTCCAGACTTTAATGCCAATACTATGATTGCCCAAACTAACTTCACTATTGAGGTAAATATGATAGTTAGTTTTAAGAAGTTACGCTGGGGTTGATTTTTTTTTTACCCATTTTTTTAGGCAGAAGTTCCGCAAGTCACTTGCGACCATTGCGTTTTACGCGTGCGATATGTATCGAATAATCCCGACGAGGCAGTAAAAAACAATCCTAATGCTATTTTCTATCAATGTGTTGACTTGAAGATTATCAAAGCTTAAAAAATAAATTATTTTTGTCGGATCTTTTGGCCCTTCCATTACAATGTTTAATTCGTCATTTCTTTATTTAAAAGAAATTAGTAGACAATTCGATTTCTAACAAGTGATCTAATATCAATTCTGGTGTAGTTCCTATTAACTGCGCGATCTCGAACTGTTTTGATTTTTCAAGCTGCGTGTATCTACAATCCACCATTAATATTGAATACGATTGACAGTATTTTAATTAATACGTACTTCCAAAGTAATTCACCATCGAGCACGTGCCGCAAATGATTATGCGACATTTTGTTGAACGGTTTAGACAATCTGAACGCCTTGGGATTTAATCCGGCGTAATGATTGATCGCCGTAATGAGACGCATTTCTAATTTTCCGAGAATTCTGAAGCGATCTTCCGACAGCGGGGCCAAGTAGCCCAAGGTGCCATTAGTTCCGCCGTACATGATGCAGCTGCGTTTGTAACTTGGTTTTTGAAGCGTCTGCGTCGTTTTGAGAATGTTCAAATTTAGCCGCAAAAACTTGTGCACGCGAGTTCCCAGTTGGAAATTTCCGACTGGAAGCAATCGCGACCCACCTCTACTTTCCTTGTCTGGAAGGGCGGACCAAATTAGGAAATGCACGAAAATAGGAATTACATTACATACGCAAGGGAATGTACTGATACATGTGCAGGTTGGCGTTGTAATCGGCGAACACCATCGTCAGTTGATTGTCATCGATCAAAAATTCCGTCGACTCCACGTTGAAATGATCAACGTCCTTCGCGAGTAACGACAAAGTTCGTGAATTTTCCTAAAAAAGAAGTAATTAAGTACAAAACGATGATTGGTTGTTCTTCTACAAAACAATGTTTCATTAAAAAAATTTACATTTTCGATAAAAAAAAATAATTATTTTAACGGGTTTAACAATAAACTAAGTAATTATAACCACTCTTTACCTTCCATCGCAAGAAATAAATTGACTTGTACATGTCACCGATCATAATGTAGTTTTTGATCGTTTGACAACTCGTGATGAAAATTTGAGCGTCGAAGAACGCGACACCGACCAAGTCGCGCATGTTTTGCAATTGATACATGTACAACTACACATTTCCTTATTTAGTAACTCGAATCTAGGTTGCGGAGCAGTGTTAGTTACCTTGGGACCAATCGCAACTAACAAATAGCCTTCGATGGAGGCCACCACGGACATGACGCCTTTGTCTTCTTTTTCGTGCAGCAATTTGAGTTTGAAAACGTTTTGGTCAGTCGCGTCATCGTGCACTTGAATAATGTCGAACAGCAAGATCTAAAAATAGCTCTGGTTAAGGATCAACAATCGATCGATCAACTGAGGAGGAATTTCATTCCTTCGGCATTGAATTACGCGCGAAGAATTATTCTCGAGGAAATTTCGAGGTTATAAGGAGTTAAATTTATGGAATGACTTAAAAAGGAAATTTAAAAGGATACGCGTCCCATGCCGACTGCGTTTTCACCGCGAACGTAAGCTGTGCCGCATACTAAAATTGGTCTTTTAACCGTTTCAACGGTCTCGTCGTCGCTATTTTTGTTTTTCAAATAACAAATTTTCATCGTCAAAACTACTTCTTTTTCGTCGTCTTTCAACGGGAACCTAAAAACAGGTTTTAAATTGAATTGCCATTTTCGGATAAAACACTGACCTGTCCAACACTTCTTTAGTGTCACTTGAAACTAATCGCACTTCGTATCGATCTTCAAATACAAGAGGCAGTCTCGGATCCACTAAAAAGCACGACTTTAGTGTACCTTCCTAAAATGGAAAAACTTACAATTTTGGAAATCTTGTTCCATTTGCGCCTTTACTTCTTGTTCACGAATCGATGGGTCACCTTCTTCGGTATCTTCTTCATCGCCTAATTTGGTTTTTCTGACGTACAGTCGCTGGTCGTTGGTCCGCTCAGAAACCACTAAGACATCGAGTTTACGTTGCGATTGATAGACCTAAGTGCCAATAATTTAAAAATAGGAGTTATAATCAAAAAAAGAATTTAAAAATGGATAAATAATTCGTTAAAAAAATGTTATGTTATCAAATAGTTATTATTTAATACTGTGTGTGAAATATAAATCGTATTAATCAGGTACAATAATATTTTTTGATACAAATAGTTCAACGTAATACTTACAATATTATGAACGGTAGTCTTATTGTTCATTTTGTAGTGAGGGACTGGTAATTCGTACGAAAATAATTGACTCAACGAGCTGACGTGAATTTTTTGCTAAAAAAGAAAAAATTCAAATTAATATTCAAATAAAAACCGCCGTGTTGTACCTTGTAATTATAGTAAATGAATCCATGGTCGCAGTTGACATTGTTGAATGGCGTGAAACACTCGACGTTGCCGCTGATAGTCATGGGATGAAATCTCAAATAATTTCGTTCACTGAAAATGAATACAGGGCGTGCTCCGGTCAAAAAGAAACCTTTTTTGCCGCAAATGTCGTCAAACTTGTGAATGCGCAGCATCGATGTCGTGTACAATTTCTCCCGCGTTACAAGCAGCAACGGGTCATCCGGCGCTAAACGAAAATAAAATTAATAAAATGAATTTTTATATGTCGCTATGTTAGATCAGTAATTTATAAATCAGGTAATATCATTAATAGACAAAATTTGGAAGTATTGCGTACCTCTATCAAACGTCGCCTTTAAATTTCCGAACAATATTTGATTTTCGATTCTTTTGAATCGCAGTGGCAATGACTCTTGTACCGCGTGTTTTTTCTTCTTCTTCGAACCAACATGATGATGCTGCACGTAATAAAATCCTTGGTAGACGAAGACATCCCCGTCGTCGAGCAGCGCCAGCAAATATGGCGTGGAATTCTCTTCGCCGAACGAATGCAAAGATATCTCGACAACTGCCGGCATCTTGAACTTTAAAGATCGCACGCCATTGGTCGCGCCGAATTGACCGGTGTTGAGACCTCCATCTGTTCTCGCCGTGTCTTGGTCCATGGCCTCGCCATCGACCTCACTTTCCACCACTTCTTGCACTTCGGACTTGTGGTGCGGCGTCAACAGCTGCGGTCCATTCGCAAAACTCGGACACAAAAACACGAGCTCGAACTTGGGCAATCGATACAGCTACGAGAATGTTAAACACGTGATATTATTGTAGTTTTCATTGAAATATACCTCGAGTGTGCCATTGTCCCGTGACAGTACCAAATAAACTGGGCGCACAATCTTGTCTTTGCTGATGGTGCCCACAGACTCGTGATCCGTGTCCGCAGTCGATTTGGTCGTGAAAATGTCACCGTAGACTTCTAAGAATTCAGTGTCGCGTGTCATTTCATTGTACACATCGTCCACTATATCATCGCCTGGCTTTGTTTTGCGGGTTTTGCTGCTGGTCAAATCTTTTTCGGGAGAAATTATGTCCGCACTTGCATCTACAATGCAATTTTAATTAAAAAAAAAAAAAGACAAAACACTTTTTAAGAATAACACAATGCTCTCTATCAGCTACTTACGATTAAAAATATTTTTTAAACTCGAATCTTTGTACAAACTGATGGCACTGACGTTGCCTTTATTTACCTACGATAAAATTATTTTAGTCCACCACTTGTAAACAATAAAATATACCCATCACAGACTTACATCTGGTTGCAGCACATCGACCACCTTCAATTGGTCTTGTTCGTGTTGATATACTTGAATAGTCTTATTATCTAATAGAACTACCACCACTGGGTCCAAAATGTACGATTGCACGATGGTATGATCGTTTGTCATTTGCACCTCTTGAATAACTTTGGCTATAGTCGTATTTAGCTATTAGTACTGCGCGTGGGAACATATTTTCAAGTCGTACTAGTGTCAACCAAGTGCAGACCATATTTGTGCACCTGCACCGCGTGGCGACCGTTGCCGAGCGTGCCAATGTTGAGTGTTTGTTCGTTTGTGACGAACGGGCTCGTTTTGGTGACGTCGTCTAAAGTCTCGCCAAAAAACACCTTTAAGTAAAATAATGCGGTTAACAAAAAAGTTTGAATAATTTCCTTTTTTAGGTAAAATCGCGACTTTTTGTTGAAAATCTTTTAAAAAATGGTTTACTAAAGCTTACAGTTGTTTCATTGGGCTTGCTAATTACGAGGTGCGTGTGATAGTTGTCTGTCACACCTGCAGTGGCAAGTTTAATGGACCACATGCCGAGGCAGTTCGGAAGTTCGTACGACATGATAACTTCTGGCCGCAGTCCTTGCTAATAAAAATCACAACAACATTAACTGATATTTCCATATTTGGAAATGTCGCGTTACTTACGTGAACTACACCCAACGCTCCGTTCTTGTTTTTGCCCGAACAGGTAACCATTTCAAATAGATTCTGTGACACGTGTCAAATGAGATATATTTAACGGTCGTTGTAAAGCCATGCTCCTATTGTACGTACGTTATTCTCAGGTGTCTCCAACAGACTAAGTGATGCAGGGTCCCAGCTATGGTGCACTGTCATATCCACAATGGGTCCTATATTCGGCAATGTGTCACACACAGCCATTTTATATCTCGCTGAGCGTGATCGTTTTCCTTTTGATTTCTTCTTGGTCCGTCCTGCCGCGTCATCATCGTGTACTACAATGCGAGAATTTTTCATCAATTTCAACAATTCTTCTTCGTCTGCGTCGTCACCGGCCTCGGCAGCAGTGCCGTTTGTCTGCACAAGATCGTTAATATTATGTTCTTGTCCTTCGTTCTCGTGCATCTCTTCATCCGCAACAAAATCGCCGTTTTCATTTGTTTTTCTTCTTTTATTTGGCCTAATGTCATCATCTCTTTCTTTCGTCTAATAAATTGAAGTCAAATTGTGATAATATTACTTGAGAATTTTAAATATTCAGAATCATAGATTATATATATCATGAACATTACTGTCTAAGGGTTGAAAAACAATTAGATCTGCCCGCAACATTTGTAAAAAACAATTTTAGAGCTGATAATGAACTTAATTAATAGTCATACTTCTGCAGTGCCAGCTGGTTGATCTTCAAATGGCAGGTCTTTCGAGTAGGCAATCAACAATGAATCTCCGAGACGTGATCCGATAAATAAATATTCGTTGGCCAAGGTGCACATCTGATAGAAATTAGTTCATTGGCAATGATTATAAGTCTTTTTTTCAAATACTATTGATAATTCTAAAAAACTGAATTGTTAGCAAATCGTAGTGTATTAAAAAAACGAAGTAATTAAGCAAATAATCCATTATTGAATAGGTGTTATTCCCTAATTGCTAATTTCGAGAATGATATTAAATAGAATATATTGCCGTATGCTTTAAAATTATTACGTACATCTGAAGCTAATACGCTGGTACCGATCTTCATCAATTCAATGTTTTGAACGCTGCGATTGTCAAACACTAAGTGCAACAGATACAAATCGCCGAGTTTATCCGATACGAGCAAATCTTCCGCGCTCAAAAATACAAACTTGGCCGTGTCGAGTGTGATCAATATTTTAGACTTTTCTGCAAGCAAAAATAAAGAAAAATGATTATACTCCATTATACTATTCGTTATGTCTTATTAGCAAATTTTTTTCTTTAAATACCACATCCCAATAAATTTTGTACGCAAATTTTATTAATTCAGAGTATATTAATTTTGTGCCAAAATTTAATTGTATTTTACACCTTCGAAAAGCTAAAAATAGCACATACCATAAAGGAAAGGGGCGTTGGGATCGTCTCCAAACTTATTCAGCGACAGTCCATACTGCGCACTCTGATTAAAATAGAGCACGTGATTCGGTGAAAACACGAGTGCCCCGCCAGGAGGTTCAGCGACCGGTACTACGCTGAAACAATCGTGCGGCAATTTTTTTACGGTCCAAATGATCGGATGCGTCGTCGGTGAGGTCAGATCGAGCGACAGCGCCACTAAATTGCACGTGTATTTTTTCATTGCAGCGCGGCTTCAACGGATTAGATTAGGA
>Ga0209960_1002736_pt1 | contig 16835 bp, 18 predicted proteins | sample ThiBiot_500_plan_2_FD_183947 | JGI IMG/M metagenome (GOLD analysis project Ga0209960, IMG submission 183947) | Wastewater bioreactor microbial communities from Cape Town, South Africa - Thiocy_expt_500_plan (SPAdes) | ecosystem: Engineered > Bioreactor > Thiocyanate-remediating >...
TCGGCGCCGTGCTGACCCAGCTGGAGCCGCTGCCCGCGACCCTGCCCAGCCCCGCTTGGGTGGTGCTGGTGGGGCTGGCCGGGCAACATATCGCGGTGGATGGTGACGAAGCCCGCGCGCTGCTGCACTGGCTGCGCGGGCTGCGCCCCGTGGCGGGACAGCTGGAGCTGATCACCGTGTGCGCGGGCTCGGTGCTGGCCGCCCACGCCGGCCTGCTGACGGGGCGCCGCGCCACCACGCACCACCAGCACCTTCATGAACTGGCCGCCGTGGACCCGCGCTGCGACGTGGTGGCCAACCGCGTGTTTGTGGCCGATGGCGCGGTGTACAGCAGCGCGGGCGTGACCACGGGCATCGACCTGCTGCTGCACCGCATCTCGGACACCTGCGGCCCCGCGCTGGCAGCCCAAGTGGCACAGGCCATGGTGGTGGCGCTGCGCCGGGGGCCCAACGACCCCGAGTTTTCGCCCTTTCTGCACCACCGCAACCACCTGCACCCGGCCCTGCACCGCGTGCAGGACGCCGTGGGGCAACAACCCCAGGCCGACTGGAGCGTGCCGCAGATGGCCGAGGTGGCCCACACCTCACCCCGGCATCTGACGCGGCTGTTTCTGGAACATGCGGGCATCGCACCGCTGCAATACCTGCGCCGCATCCGCCTGGCCACGGCCGAGGCCGCGCTGCGGTCCGGCCAGAACGTGACGCAGGCGGCGCTGATGGCAGGCTTCAGCTCCGACACGCAGCTGCGCCGGGCCTGGCACCAGTTCGGGCGCGGCGGCACGCCATCACAGGGCAATGCGCGCAGCCACTGAGGGGCCCGTCCTGCGTGATGCCGCGCGATGCACGCGACACGGCACCCGCCCATAATCAAGCCCTTTGCCGCACCACCCGCCGGGCCGCCACCATGCAAGAACCACCCCGCCCCGCCAACGAGCCCGATCGCCTGCAGGCCCTGCGCCAGCTGCTGATTCTGGACACCCCCCCCGAGGAGCGGTTTGACCGCCTGACAGCCTTCGCCGCGCAGGAGTTCGACGTGCCCACGGCGCTGCTCTCGCTCATCGACGACGACCGCCAGTGGTTCAAGTCCCGCGTGGGCATGGACCAGTGCGAGACCTCGCGGGGCATCTCGTTCTGCGGCCACGCCATCCTGCAGGACGACATCATGGTGGTGCCCGATGTGAACCAGGACGAGCGCTTCATCGACAACCCGCTGGTGACGGGCGAACCCCACATTCAGTTCTATGCCGGCGCCCCGCTCAAGCTGCCGAGCGGGCAGAACGTTGGCACGCTGTGTCTCATCGACAACAAGCCGCGCACCCTGGACGACATCGACTTGGCCATCCTGGGCTCGCTGCGCGATCTGGCGGTGGAAGAGCTGGTACGGCGCGAACAGGGAGCCCCAGCCCCATGAGCGACCGCAGCTCCCAGGACATCCTGCTGGTCGAACCCAGTTCGCTGACCGGCAGCATCATCGTGGCCACGGCCCGCCAGCTGAACCTGCCCGTGGTGCGGCAGGTGAACAGTGTGCGCATGGCCCAGCAGCGGCTGAGCCAAGAGAACTATGCGGGCGTGATCGTCTCGCTGGACGAGCAAGAGCAGGAGGCTGTCGCCCTGCTGGAGCAGGTGCGCAACGACGCCCTGGCCGTCAGCGCCGATGTGCCGGTGGCGGTGACCACCACCCAGGTGGATGCGTCCACCGCCGTGAAGATGAAGGCCTTGCAGGTGCGGCGGGTGCTGATCAAGCCCTTCAAGGTGCGGGACGTGATCGCCACCATTGGTCTGCTGAAGGACGGATAGCCGCCCCCACCGCGCAGCCCGCCGGGTGCCTCCATCTCAATAGATCTCTGGCACGTACATGCTGGCAGGTACGGGCTGGCGCAGGTATTCGGGGTTGCGCACGCGGTCGGGCAGCACCACGGGCGGATGTGGCACCTCCTGGTAGGGCAACTGCGACAGCAGGTGCGCAATGCAGTTCAGGCGCGCCTTTTTCTTGTCCACCGCCTGCACCACCCACCAGGGTGCTTCGGGGATGTGGGTGCGCTCCAGCATGGTCTCCTTGGCCTTGGTGTAGGCCTCCCAGCGCACGCGGCTTTCCAGGTCCATGGGGCTGAGCTTCCACTGCTTGAGCGGGTCGTGGATGCGGCCCAGAAAGCGCAGGTGCTGTTCTTCGTCGGTGATGGAGAACCAGTATTTGACGAGCGTGATGCCCGAACGCACCAGCATCTTTTCAAACTCGGGCACGGTGCGGAAGAACTCCTCGTATTCGTCGTCGGTGCAAAAGCCCATCACCCGCTCGACGCCAGCGCGGTTGTACCAGCTGCGGTCAAACAGCACCATCTCGCCCGCCGCAGGCAGGTGCGCCACATAGCGCTGAAAGTACCACTGCGTGCGCTCGCGGTCGTTGGGTGCGGGCAGCGCGGCCACACGGGCCACGCGGGGGTTCAGGCGCTGCGTGATGCGCTTGATGACACCGCCCTTGCCCGCCGCATCGCGCCCCTCGAACAGGATCACCACCTTCTGGCGGCTGTGCTGCACCCAATCCTGCAGCTTGACCAGCTCGCCCTGCAGGCGAAACAGGTCCTTGAAATATTGCTGGCGCGCCAGCTTGTCGCCGGGGCTGGGGGCGCCGATGTCATCGACCTCGCGGTCTTCGATCTCCAGCTCAATCTCCTCGTCATAGCTGTCAATGAGGTCGTTGGCGATGCGTTGCATCAGCTCCTGTGTGTCGAGGGCGTTGTTGTGGAACATGGGCAACCATCCGGCGGTCGTGCAAAACAGATGCGCGATGGTGAACCGGTGCAGTGACAGCGCCGTGACACTGGCGTGATCCGTCACAACGCTGTCACAACCACAGGCCAGCATGCGAGGCCGTGCCGACCGCAGACCACTCCCCGCCTTTGTCCAGCCCTTTCCCCGCCAGTGCCAGCCAGAACTACGGCGCAGACGCCGCCGGGCTGATCTGCGGCTATCTGCTGGGCACCGATACCCCACCCCAGGAGGTGGATTCGGCCCAGGCTGCGCAGTGGCTGGCGAGCCTACAGGCCGGTGCTGCGCCAGCAGACCAGTTTCTGTGGCTGCACTTCAACCTGAGCCACGCGCAGGCGGTGCGCTGGATGGAGCGGCACGCCCATCTACCCGAAGCCTTTTTTGATGCGCTCAAGGACCGCTCGGTTTCCACGCGCATCGAACGCGACGATGACACGCTGATCGCGGTGCTCAACGATGCCCATTTTGATTTTGCGTTTGAGCCCTCGGACATCGCCACCCTGTGGACCAGCGTAGCGCCGCACCTGATGGTGACGGGGCGCACACGGCCGCTGCGGTCGGTGGATGCGCTGCGCACCACAGTGCGCAGCGGCAATGCCCCGTGCTCTAGCGTGGCGCTGCTGGCCGAACTGATGCGCACACAGGCGTCCGGCCTCGTGGACATCGTGCGGGGCGTGACACAACGCATCGACGATGTGGAAGACGCACTGCTGGCAGTCCGCCTGGACCACAAGCGCGCACGGCTGGGCGTGCTGCGGCGCCTGCTGGTGCGGCTGCAGCGGCTGCTGGCCCCCGAGCCTGCTGCGCTGTTCCGCCTGCTGCAGCACCCACCAGCCTGGATGGGCGCCGACGATGCGCAGGAGCTGCGCGATTCGACCGAAGAGTTCTCTGTGGTGCTGCGCGACATGCAGGGCCTGCAGGAGCGCATCAAGCTGCTGCAGGAGGAAATTGCCGCCAGCGTGCAGGAGGCCAACAGCCGCAGCCTGTTTGTGCTGACGGTGGTGACTGTGCTGGCCCTGCCCATCAACATCCTGGCCGGCCTGTTTGGCATGAATGTGGGCGGTGTGCCGCTGGCAGACAACGGCCACGGCTTCTGGATCATCGTGGCCGTGGTGGCGGCCTTCACGGCGGTGGCGGGCTGGCTGGCCCTGCGGGGCACGCGCGATCAGTAGGTGAGGCTGTTCGGCAGGTTCGATGCACGACAGGCCCGGAGACTAGCCCCACTACAATGCCGCCCCTTGCCCAGCTCCCCGGACCGCCTGCCACCATGAACATCGTCGTCAACGAAGAACTCAAAGCCTACATCGAACCCCTGACCCCCGACGAACACGACGCGCTGGAACGCAGCATCCTCACCGAAGGCTGCCGCGACGCACTGGTGCTGTGGGGCGATGTGCTGGTGGACGGGCACAACCGCTACGGCATCTGCCAAAAGCATGGCCTGCCGTTCCAGACCGTGCAGAACCCGCGCTTTCAGTCGATGGAAGACGTGCACCTGTGGATGATCGACCAGCACCTCGGCCGCCGCAGCGTGTCCGACTTCCAGCGCGGCGTGCTGGCCCTGCGCAAGCGCGAGATCATGGCCGAGCGCAAGGCGCGCGCAGCCACCGCCACGGAGACCACCGAAGCCACCCCTGCGGCTGATGTGCCCGAGGCCGCAGCCGCCCTGCCCGCTCCCGACCCGCTGAACAGCCGCGAGGCCATTGCCAAGGCCGCGCGGCTGAGCAGCAGCCAGGTGGTGATGATCGAAAAGATCCAGAAACAGGCGGCGCCCGAGCTGGTGGCCGCCGTCAAGTCCGGCACCATCTCCATCAACGCCGCAGCCGCTGTGGCCACCCTGCCCGCCGAGGAACAGGTGGCGGCCGCAGTGGCCGGCAAGGACGAACTCAAGCAGGCGGCCAAACGCGTGCGCGAGCTCAGCAAGCGCAAGCCACGCGAAGAGGCGCCGTCAGAAGACAAAGCCCATGCAGAACCGGCCAGCAGTGCCGAAGGGAACACCGACGAGTTGCACGCCCTGCGCCTGCGTGTGGCAGAGCTGACGGCGGAGAACACCGAGCTGCGCCGCCAGGTAGCGCAGTTGCAGGCAGCGCTGCCTGCAGACAGCGCGCCGTTCTAAAACTGCTTGGAGAGTCAGCCGCCGGGGTTCACCCGTTGGCGTTGCGCAGCGCGCTCAGCCGGTCAGCGATGAGGTCCAGGTCGAGCCCGTCTTCACTGTGGGCCAGATAGGCCTCCAGGTCAGCCACAGCTTCGGCCGTGTTGCCGCGCTCGGCGTGCGCCAGCCCCCGGTCGCGCCGCTCGCCCCAGGCTTCGGGCAACAACACGATCAGCCGGTCCAGCACGGCAATCAGCCGCTGCCAGTCCTGCTGGGTGCGGTGCACTTCCTTGAGGTTGCGCAGCATGCGCGCAATGATGTCGCGCGGCGTGGCCGCCTGCAGGTACAAGCCCAGCGGCACGTCGTAGTCGTCCACCAGGCCGTTGCGGCGCTTGTAGGGCTCCAGCCGCTCGGCCAGTTCCTCGCGGCTCAGGGACTGGCCCGAGATCGGGTCCAGCACCACCTGGCCCTTGGGCAGCAGCACCTTGACCATGAAGTGCCCCGGGAACGCAATGCCCCGTGCATGCAGGCCCAGCCCCTGCGCCAGCTCCATCCACAGCACGGCCAGGCTGATGGGAATGCCCCGGCGCGTGCGCAGCACGGCGTTCAGGTAGCTGTTTTCGGGGTCGTAGTAGTTGTTGATGTTGCCGCCAAAACCCAGGTCGGCAAAAAAGAATTGGTTAAGCGTGCGCAGCCTTTGCAGTGCGGGGGCATCGGCAGGCAGGCGGCGCTTGATGCGGGCCTGCAGCTGATCCACATCGCCCAGCAGTTGCTGCACGTCGAACTCGGGGTACTCATCCTGCGCAAGGCTGGCGGCCGCTTCGAGCAAGGGAAAGTGGTCGTCGCTTTGCACCAGCGATGCAAAGTACTCCAGCGAGGTGGGCACGGAAAGGCTCAGGGACATGGCAGCTTTGTAAGGGGCCGCTGCCATGGCGTCAAGCCACAGAAGCACGGGCTTTGCAGGGTATTTCGGGCGCCGGGCGGGCCGCTGCCGCTCAGCGGCGCAGCAACTGGCGCAGCTTCAGGCCGGCGGCCCACAGGGCGCCAAAGTACAGCACCGCAGCGGCCACCATCATCGCGGCCAGCAGGCCGATGCGCTGGAGGCGCTGCGCTTTCATTTCCACCCAGTCGAAATGCTGCGCACCCCAAGCCAGCAGCACGGCCAGCAAGGCGCTGGCCGCCACCACCTGCAGGGCAAACCGCCCCCAGCCCGGCAGCGGCCGGTAGCTGCCACGCCGCAGCAGCCCCACCAGCAGCCAGGTGGCATTGATGACCGCCCCCACGCCGATGGACAGCGTCAGCGCGGCATGCTGCAAATAGGGCACCAGCACCAGGTTCATCATCTGCGTGAACACCAGCACCGCCACCGCAATCAGCATGGGGGTGCGCATGTCGTGCTTGGCAAAGTAGCCCGGCGCCAGCACCTTGATGGCCACGATGCCCACAATGCCCACCCCGTAGCCCGCCAGCGCAAGCGTGGTCTGCTGCACATCCCGGTCGGCAAAGGCGCCGTAGTGGTACAGCACAGCCACCAGCGGCTTGGCAAACACCAGCAACGCCACCATGCAGGGCACCGACAGCACCACCACCAGCCGCAGCCCCCAGTCGAGCATGGCCGAATAGCGTTCGTCGTCTTGCTTGGCTCGGGCGCTGGCCAGCTGCGGCATCAGCACCACGCCCAACGCCACACCCAGCAGCGCGGTGGGTAGCTCCATCAAGCGGTCGGCGTAGGTGATCCAGCTCACGCTGCCCGTGGCCAGGTGCGAGGCAATCTGCGTATTGATGAGCAGCGAGACCTGCGCCACGCTGACCCCCAGCAAGGCGGGCAGCATCAGGCGCGCCACCTTGCGGGTGGTGGGGTCGGCCCAGGCCGCACGGATGGCCGCCCAGCGCACGCCAATGCGCGGCAGCAACCCCAGGCGCAGCAGCGCAGGCACCTGAATGCCCAGTTGCAGCAGACCGCCCAGCATCACGCCCGCTGCCTGGGCATAGATGGGCTCGATGCCGTGGTGTGCAAACAAGGGAGCGCCCAGCGTGATGGACAGGATGAGGGCAATGTTGAGCAGCACCGGCGACGCGGCGGGCACCGCAAACTTCTTCCAGGTATTGAGAATGCCCCCCGCCAGCGCGACCAGCGACATGAAGCCGATGTAGGGGAACATCCAGCGCGTCATCGTGACGGCGGCATCAAAACCCTGGGGGGACTGTTTCATGCCGCTGGCCATGGCCCACACCATCCAGGGCGCGCCCAGCACACCGGCGATGCACAGCAGCAGCAGCGTCCAGGCGAGCAAGGTGCCTACGTGGTCGATCAGCGCCTTGGCGCCGTCGTCGCCCTCCTCTGCCCGGGTGGCGGCCAGCACCGGCACAAAGGCCTGGCTGAAGGCGCCCTCGCCCAGCACGCGACGGAACAGGTTGGGAATGCGGAACGCCACATTGAAAGCGTCCGTCATGGCACTGACGCCGAAGACGGAGGCCATGAGCAACTCGCGCACCAGCCCCGTGATGCGGGAGACGAGGGTCAACAGGGAAACGGTGGAGGCGGCTTTGAACAGTGACACCGGCGGGAGTGTATGCGCTTGCAGGCGCGCACCTGCGGCAAGCCGGGCTGGCCCAGAGGGCGACGGTATCTTCAAAGGACGATCCTTCACGAGGGAGTGGATCACCCACTGTGAACGGTGCGTGTGAGGCGAGCAGGAAGTGGGTGAAGTGGGCGTGAAGTGTTGCCGCAGTGGCGCAACGAAAGGCTCTGGGCTATAATCGTGGGCTTTGCTGGCATCATCCACAGACCCAAGGAACTAAACAATGGCATCCGCAAAACCCAAGAAGAAGAACCCGCGCCTGGCGTCGGGCCGCAAGCGCGTCCGTCAGGACGTCAAGATCAACGCTGCAAACACCTCGCTGCGTTCCAAATACCGTACCGCTGTCAAGAACGTCGAAAAGGCTGTTCTGGCTGGCGACAAGACCAAGGCGACCGAACTGTTCGCCAAGATGCAAGCCGTGGTGGACACCGTGGCTGACAAGGGCATCTTCCACAAGAACAAGGCTGCTCGCGACAAGAGCCGTCTGTCTGCCAAGGTGAAAGCCCTGGCACCCGCAGCCGCTTAATCAATTCATCGCCTGCCCCGGCAGGCAAACAGCCCGAACGGCACCTGCCGTTCGCCGTTTGTAACGGGTGCGCTGCCAGCAAAAAACGAACAAACCGCCTTCGGGCGGTTTTTTCGTTGTGGGCGTCCACATAGCAACCGGCTACATTGCCCGGCAATACCCCCCACTCCACGAGGCCCCATGATCCTGCGTCAGAATTCAGCGTTGGATGGTTTTGCCTACGAGTTTCTGGATGACACCGAGAGCCTGGTGTTGGGCGGATTCCACTATGCGTGGTTTGCGCAGGCCAAAAATGCCCGGTTGCGCTTCTTCAACGCCGAAGATGCCGCCAAGGGCGACATTCAGATGACCTTGCATGGCCAGGCCTGGAGGGTACGGCATTGCTACCTGAGTCGGGGGTACGTCAGCGATATCCGCTACACGCTCGAAACCACCGACGAATCCATCCACGCCCAGGCAGACGTTCTGGGCCATAGCGCCGGTCAGCGCCTGCCGCGCATCGTGATGACGCAGCCAGCGGACATCGAGGTCGGGACATCCTCCGGCTGGCTCACAAAGAACTTCCCCGTCACCTACCTGTCCACCGGACAATCGCTGGGATGTATCCGGGAGAGGTCGGCCATCACCTTCAAACGGGAGCTTGTGATCAACTTGCCTGGCATGGAACCAGCGGTGGCTGCGTTCCTCGGCATCGTTGCGCTCATCGTGCGTTATTGAGGGGCTCCACGGCGCGCGCAGGCCGCCGTCAGCGCCCCGGCAGGCACACCCTCAGGGCTTTGGAAGCGGGGGAACGTCGGGCAGCAGGCAGGCCTCGGCCACCTGCAGGTTGTTGTCGCGGGCGAAATTGATCACGAAGTCCCAGGCCATGGGTTCGTGCCCCTGCAGGTCGCGGTGCACCACCACACATTTCACGCCATTGAGCGTGGTGGGAATGCACCAAGGCGAATAGCTCAAGTGGCTGCCCGGCCTGGCTCCACCGGGTCGAAAGCTGCTCATCACCCCGGCCAGCCGCTCGGCCCAGTCGCTGGGACGAAAGGTTTTCCCGTCGTGGGTGATGCCCTGGATGAAGACTTCTTTGGAGGAGGGGGAAACCATCGGGGATTGGAGTGGTAGTGAGGGTTCAGACGCAGGATCACTGCATGCTGCACCGCAGCGCGACATTCTAACTCTTATATAAGAGCTACCCCTCTAATCCCTATGCCAGGCTCCACCAAGCGGGCCAAAGTCGGCTAGCAAGGTGCATTGCAGTGATGCGCAATCGTCAACAGACCGTCGCCCTGCTCCCCCTAGAATCGTGACTCGTTTTTTCGCCACTGCACCGTCTGGAGATTTCCGCATGACCGCTTTCATTGAGGCCGCTTCGCCCCACGTGATGAACACCTATGGCCGCGTACCGATCGCGCTGGCCCGTGGACAAGGCAGCCGCGTGTGGGACGTGAATGGCAAGGAATACCTGGACGGCCTGGGCGGCATTGCCGTGAACACGCTGGGCCACAACCACGCCAAGCTGGTGCCCGCGCTGCAGGACCAGATCACCAAGCTGATCCACACCTCCAACTACTACCACTCGCCCCTGCAAGAGCAGCTGGCCACCAAGCTGGTGGAGCTGTCGGGCATGCAGAACGTGTTCTTCTGCAACTCTGGCCTGGAGGCCAACGAGGCGGCCCTGAAGATTGCACGCAAGTTCGGCGTGGACAAGGGCATCGCCAAGCCCGAGATCGTGGTCTACGAAAAGGCCTTCCATGGCCGCTCCATTGCCACCATGTCGGCCACCGGCAACCCCAAGATCTACAGCGGCTTCGGCCCGCTGGTCGAGGGCTTCATCCGCGTGCCGCTCAACGACATCGAAGCCATCAAGAAGGCCACCGAAGGCAACCCTAACGTGGTGGCCGTGTTCTTCGAGACCATCCAGGGCGAAGGCGGCATCAACCCCATGCGCGTGGAATACCTGCAGCAGCTGCGCAAGCTGTGCGACGAACGCGGCTGGCTGATGATGATCGACGAAGTGCAGTGCGGCATGGGCCGCACCGGCAAGTGGTTTGCCCACCAGTGGGCCGGAATCGTGCCCGACGTGATGCCACTGGCCAAGGGCCTGGGCTCGGGTGTGCCGATTGGCGCGGTGGTGGCGGGCCCCAAGGCCGCCAACGTGCTGCAGCCCGGCAACCACGGCACCACCTTTGGCGGTAACCCGCTGGCCATGCGCGCCGGGGTCGAAACCATTCGTATCATGGAAGGCGGCGCTGCAGCGCGAGCTGGGCAGCCTGCCCGGTGTGAAGGAGATCCGGGGCCAGGGCCTGATGCTGGGCATTGAGCTGAACAAGCCCTGCGGCGCACTGATTGGCCGCGCGGCTGAGGCAGGCCTGCTGCTGTCGGTCACGGCCGACAGCGTGATTCGCCTGGTGCCCCCGCTGATCCTCACCACCGCCGAAGCCGACGAGATCGTCGCCAAGCTGACCCCGCTGGTCAAAGCCATCCTGGCTGAATGAAGAATAGTCCCACTGCCATGACGACGCTGAAACATTACCTGCAGTTCACCGACCTCACCGCCGACGAGTACGCCTACCTGTTCGAGCGCGCCGCGCTCATCAAGAAGAAGTTCAAGGCCTACGAAAAGCACCACCCGCTGGTGGACCGCACACTGGCCATGATCTTCGAGAAGGCCAGCACCCGCACGCGCGTGAGCTTTGAGGCGGGCATGTACCAGCTCGGCGGCAGTGTGGTGCACCTGACCACGGGCGACAGCCAGTTGGGCCGCGCCGAGCCCATCGAGGACAGCGCCAAGGTCATCAGCCGCATGACCGACCTGGTGATGATCCGCACCTACGAGCAAAGCAAGATCGAGCGTTTTGCCGCCAACTCGCGCGTGCCCGTGATCAACGGCCTGACCAACGAATACCACCCCTGCCAGATCCTGGCGGACATCTTCACCTACATCGAGCACCGTGGTTCCATCCAGGGCAAGACGGTGGCCTGGGTGGGCGATGGCAACAACATGGCCAACACCTGGCTGCAGGCGGCGTCGCTGCTGGGCTTCAAGGTGCATGTGAGCACGCCACGCGGCTACGAAGTGGACGAGAAATTGGCCGCTGGCGCCCATGGAATCAGCGCTGACAGCTATCAATTCTTTAGCAACCCCATGGAGGCCTGCCGGGGTGCCGATCTGGTCACCACCGATGTGTGGACCAGCATGGGCTACGAAGCCGAGAACGAAGCGCGCAAGAAGGCCTTTGCCGACTGGTGCGTGGACACCGAAATGATGGCTGCGGCCCAACCCGACGCCCTCTTCATGCACTGCCTGCCCGCACACCGGGGCGAAGAGGTCGAGGCCGACGTGATCGACGGGCCGCAGTCGGTGGTATGGGATGAGGCGGAAAACAGGATGCACGTGCAGAAGGCACTCATGGAGTACCTTCTGCTCGGCCGTATTGCATGAAATGCAATGCGGTGGCGCGCCAGCGCCAGCAACCTGTTTCGGCGCAGGCTCACGTCCGCGTAGCGGACGTGAAGCAGCCGCAGGCTGCGGGCCATAGCCAGAACACCATTTACCTGCAGAAGGCCCTGATGGAGTACCTGCTGCTGGGCAAACTGGCCTGACAGCCCCATGCCCTGGCGCCGCCAGCCCGCCCACAGCGCCGAATTGCTGGCGCACTGGCAGGCCCTGGGCCAAGCGCTGGGGCGCGACACACCCGCCTGGCGCGCCGAGGGCCGGCGCCTGCTGCGCAGCTGGGCCCGCTGGCCCCGTGCCTACCACGACACCACCCACCTGCGGGCCTGCCTGCGGCACCTGCAGGCGCTGCAGGGCCACCAGGCCGGCGCGATCCACAACCCCCATGCTGTGGCCCTCGCCCTGTGGTACCACGACGCCATCTACTGGCCGTGGAGCGGACACAACGAAGAGCGCAGCGCCGACTGGGCGCGCCAGTTTCTGCTGAGCCAAGGGCTGCCCACCGCACTGGCCGAGAACGTGCACCAGCATGTGATGGACACCCGCCACACCCCGGGCCCGCTCACCGGCGATGCGTTGTGGGTGGTGGACATCGACTTGGCCATACTGGGCCAAAACGACGCGGGGTACCGCCAGTTCGAACGCAATGTGCGGCGTGAATACTTCTTTGTGCGCTGGCCGCGTTATGTGGCGGGGCGCAGCGCGGTGCTGCAGGGGTTTCTGGACCGTCCGCACATCTACGGCACGGACTACTTTGCGCAGCGCTACGAGGCCCAGGCGCGCGCCAACCTGCAACAGGCGCTGAGCGCGCTGGGCCAGGGCCAGCTGTACGAGTAGGAAATTGAGCCAAAATGGCCTGTAGCGCTAGTGAATCATGCGCCAGAAGCTATCAAACCGATAGCACTCACTAAGAAGAAGATCCACGACGAACAGGCATGGCCACGGGCTTTTCAGCGCCTGCATCAGACGGTGCCGCGCAACTGCCGCAGCTGCTGCACCCACCATCGCTCGCGCCACAGCCCGGCGACTGGACCAACCCCGGGTGGACCTTGCCCAACCCCTGGCGCCAGCGCCCGGGCAGGTAACGCCAGAGCACATAGAGTGCCGCAGCGAGCACGATCAGACCAACGATGAATTGCTGGGCCATCACAACGTTTCTCCTCAGCCCCCGCCCAGGGCCAAGGCCACGCGGTAGGTCACAAAGCTGGCGGCATACGCCATGGCAAACAGGTACCCCACCATGAGCAGCGGGTAGCGCCAGCCATTGGTCTCACGCCGCACGGCGGCGATGGTGGAGATGCACTGGGGCGCAAAAACATACCAAGCCATCAGCGACAGCGCAGTGGCCAGCGACCACGAGCCCGCAATCAGCGACCCCAGCTGGCTCGCCACCTCGTCGCCCGTGGCAGACAGCGCGTACACCGTGCCTAATGCGCTCACCGCCACCTCGCGCGCCGCCATGCCGGGCACCAGCGCAATGGCGATCTGCCAGTTGAAGCCAATCGGCGCGACGATGACCTCCAGCAGGCGACCCATCTGGCCGGCCAGGCTGTAGGTGATGGCGGGCTGCGTGGCGCCTTCTGGCGCGCCGGGGTAGGTGGACAGGAACCACAACAACACGGTGACGGCCAGGATGATGCCGCCCACCCGCTTGATGAAAATCACCGCCCGCTCGTACAGCCCATAAGCCAGGCCCCGCAGGCTGGGCCAACGGTACGCGGGCAGCTCCATCATCAGCGGTGTGGCGCGCGTGTCGCTGCGGGCCAGCTTGGTCACTGCGGCTACGGCCATGGCGCTGACGATGCCCGCCACATACAGCGCAAACAGCACCACACCCTGCAGGTTGAACACCCCCGCCACCGTGCGCTCGGGGATGAAGGCAGCAATCAGCAGCGCATACACCGGCAGGCGCGCCGAGCAGGTCATGAGCGGGGCGATCATGATGGTCACCAGCCGGTCGCGCCAGTGGGTGATGGAGCGCGTGGCCATCACCCCCGGCACGGCACAGGCAAAGCTCGACAGCAGCGGGATGAACGAGCGGCCCGACAGGCCCACCGTGCCCATCACGCGGTCCAGCAAGAACGCCGCACGCGGCAGGTAACCCGAGTCCTCCAGCGCCAGGATGAACAGGAACAGAAACAGAATCTGCGGCAGAAACACCAGCACCCCGCCCGCGCCCGCCAGCACCCCATCGGTCAGCAGGCTGCGCAAGGGGCCGTCGGCCATGTGGGTGTTGACCAGCGCCGCCAGCCAGCCCATTCCGTCCTCGATCCACGACTTGGGCAACTCGGCCCAGCTGAACACCGCCTGGAACATCAGGAACAGCGTGGCCGCCAGGATCAGCAGGCCCCAGAACGGGTGCAGCACCACCGCGTCGATGCGGTCGTCGGCGCGCAAGCTCACCACGGGCACACGCACGGCCTGGTCCAGAATGCGCCGCACCTCCTGGTGGGTGCGGATGACGTCGTTCTGCGCCTCCAGGTCGCTCGCGTCCAGCCGCGCCGCCGCATCGGGCGCCACCACGGGGCGCTGCAGCTGCTGCAGGTTGGCACCATCCAGCCACTGCACCAGCTCCTGGGCGCCGTTGCCGCGCACGCCCACGGTGGCCAGCACCGGCATGCCCAGCTCACGCGACAGTACCTCGCGGTCGATGGCGATGCCCTGGCGCCGGGCTACGTCCATCATGTTGAGCACCAGCACCATGGGCAGGCCCAGGGCGCGCGCCTCCAGCACCAGGCGCAGGTTCAGGCGCAGGTGGGTGGCATCGGTCACGCACACCAGCACATCAGGCACGGGCTCGCCCGCGCGGCGCCCGCGCACGATGTCGCGGGTGATGGCCTCGTCCACGCTGTGTGCGTGCAGGCTGTAAGCGCCCGGCAGGTCCAGCACGCGCACGCGGCGGCCGGCGGCGGTCTGCAGCAGACCCTCCTTGCGCTCCACCGTCACACCCGCATAGTTGGCCACCTTCTGGCGCGCGCCGGTGAGCAGGTTGAACAGCGCGGTCTTGCCGCAGTTGGGGTTGCCCAGCAGCGCTACGCGCAGGGGCGCATCGGTGGCGGTGGGCTGCACAGTGGCCTGGGCGTTCATGCCAGCTCCTTGGCAGGCAGGGTGGCGTCATCCAGCGGCTGCACCTGCACCATGGAGGCCTCCTGGCGACGCAGCGCAAACGTGGCCTGCCCGACGCGCACCGCGATGGGGTCGCCGCCCCAGCCGCCGCGCGCAACCACCTGTACGGTTTCACCGGGCAGAAAGCCAATCTCCAGCAAGCGCAGCAGCATGCTGTGCTCTTGCGCGTCCTGCGCGGGCAACAAGCCCGTGACCCGGCCCAAGGCGCGGCGCGGCAACTGGTCCAGCCGCGAGGACAGGTTCTGCTGCGTAGGAAGATGCAACCGCGCCGCAGCGCCATCGTCCATGGTTTTCATGGTGACTGGCCTCGATACAAATAATAGTGATTCTCATTCTACCAATATCTGTATCGCATTGGTCGCCGTCGCAATCTCTCCTTGATGCAGCGCAAGCTGCAGTGGCCCTTGCCCTGCCGGGCAGTCAGTCACATGGCTCCAACCGCTTGCACTCCGCCGTAACGCGGATGGACGTGAGCATGTTTTCGCCGTCGATGTGCCGGGCAGTGAACTGCACCCAGGCCCCCTGCGAAATACCGTGCAGCAATCCAGGGTTGACCACCCGGAAGGTCTGTATGGTGAACGGCAGCTTGGCGCGGGGCAGCAGCTTGAGCCGCACCAGCGTGGCGTTGCCGCTCGCATCCATCTCCACAGACACCAGCCGCGCACGGGTGTAGACCGGAGCCGCTGGGGCAGCATCCTCTGCAGCAGCCGAGGCGGCGCCCGCTGGTGCAACGGGCAGGGCACCCGCCGCACCCCACACGGCGGCCAAGGCCAGTGCGGTGGCAACCCTGCAGCCGCGCTGCTCCCAACGGGCAAGCAACCAAGTGACGGCCTGCCCCATCAGAACGCCCACGCGCCTAGCTGGTAGTAGTCAAAACCGCTGGACCGCCCACCCAGGCATTGGGCGAGGAAGTCCTCGGTCTTGCGGTACATGGTGAGGTTGTTGGGCCAGCGCTGGTTGCCGTGGCCGTCCCCTTTGAAGGTGACGTAGTCCACCTCTTTGCCCGCCTTGCGCAGGGCCTCCACCATCCATTCAGACTGCTCCAGCTTCACGCGCGGGTCGTTCACGCCGTGCATGATGAGGATGGGCTTTTGCGCATGCTCCGCCCGGTACAAGGGCGACTTCGCATCCATGCGGGCGCGGTCTTCCGGCACAGCCGGGTTGCCCACATAGCGGTGCCACCAGGGCAAGCCCAGCTCCCAATACGGCGGCGCGGCCTCCAGCAGGCGCGCGATGTCCGTCACGCCGACCACATCCACGGCACACGCAAAGACTTCGGGCGTGAAGGTGGCGCCCACCAGGGCTGAATAGCCGCCGTAGCTGGCACCGTAGATCGCCACGCGCTGCGGGTCGGCCACGCCGCGCTCGACCGCCCAGCGCACGCCGTCCACCAGGTCGTCGTGCATGCGGCCCGCGAACTCGCCCCGGGCCTTTTCCATGTGGTTGCGGCCATAGCCGCTGGAGCCCCGGTAGTTGACCTGCAGCACCGCATAGCCCCGGTTGGCCAGAAACTGCTGCATGGCACGGCTGGTAGCACCGTCGCCCCAGCGGTCACGTGCCCAGGGGCCGCCATGCACCAGCAGCACGGTGGGCAGCCGCTGCGGCGCGGCCCCCACGGGCAGCGTGAGGTAGCCGTGGATGGTGAGACCATCGCGCGCGGTGTAGGTGATGGGCGCGGTGGGGGCCAGGTCCTTGGCAATCAGGCTCAGGCGGTTCTCGCCCAGGAAGCGGGGCTCGTGCCCATCGCGCAGCAGGTAGTTGCGCGTGCCCCGGTCGGTGGCCACCGCCACCGTGAGCACCTTGTCGGTCTGGTCCAGGCTGGTCACCAGCACCTCTGCAGGCTTGTCGCCGGCCAGCGCAGACAGCTGGGTATCGAGCGCGGGGTCGAACACCTTGCGCGCGGGGTAGCCCGGCATGAAGTACGCCAGCAGCGGCTCGCGAGTGCGGCGGCTCAGCGTCACGTTATCCAGGTCCACGTCGGGCGAGGCAAACCACTCTTCCTCGGCGCCCGTGGTCAGGTCCAGCCGCACCAGCGCCAGCTTGTCGCGGCCCCGGTTCGACAAGGCCCAGGCCTTGCGCCCCTCATCGTGCAGGCCAAAGATGTTCAGCGTGTCCCATCGGCTGCGCTCTGCCACGGTCACCCAGGTGCCTGGCGCGGTGCCGGGCCGCTCCAGCAGCACCTGCTCGCCCTGGATCTGTGCACGGGCGCGCAGCTGGCCCGTGGTGTCCACGCCCCACCAGTTCACGTTGCCGGGGTTGGTGGCCAGCAGCACCGGCGCGCCACCTGCCGGGTTCACG
>Ga0209960_1002737_pt1 | contig 16833 bp, 20 predicted proteins | sample ThiBiot_500_plan_2_FD_183947 | JGI IMG/M metagenome (GOLD analysis project Ga0209960, IMG submission 183947) | Wastewater bioreactor microbial communities from Cape Town, South Africa - Thiocy_expt_500_plan (SPAdes) | ecosystem: Engineered > Bioreactor > Thiocyanate-remediating >...
TTTTTTTTTTTTTTTTTTTTTTTTTTTTTTTCTTTCCTTTCATTTGATTGATTATTATTTCCTTTTTCATAGAGAGATAATGATGGAAATACACCAATGTTAACAGGATTTTTACATACAAATTCGGAAATTTGTGTTGAATTAATGAAAAGAGGTGCTGCTTTATGGATGACTAATAATGAAAAAGTTTCAGTTCTTGATGAAATTATTGAAGAAGTTAATTTAATGAATCCAGGAAGATTAGACCTTCAACGAAAATTATTAGGTAATTTATTATTTTTTCAATACCTATATTGGTTTTAATTGTTAATTAAAATAGAGATGATCACTTCAGAACCTCCATGGATTGAAAGTCCATGTTGTCAGCTTTGTTCTATCAAATTTAATGTTAAAATCCGAAAACACCACTGCAGGTACATTACCATTCTTTCTCTTTTCCTCATATTTTGTTGAATATTTGTTTTAAAACTTTTTTGATTTTTTTCTTTTAAAAGGCATTGTGGAAGAATTGGATGTTCAGCATGTTTACCTAAAAATCGTAAATATCCTATCATAAAATTCAATTTACATAAGCCAGAAAGGTTATGCTCACCTTGTTATGATGTTCTAAGTAATCCTTCAGCAATAAAAAATTTCTAAAAGATCAAAAAAAAAAAAGATCGGAATAGAAAAAGTTTAATTTGAATTTTGTACTTAATAAAAAAACTTATTCCTTTGTATTCTCACTTCAAGTTTTTAATTTTTGTCCTGAATAATTGAAACAAAAAATCAAGAAGAAAAAAGAAGAAAAAGAAAGACAAAGAACAAAAAAATCTCTAATATATAATATTAAGGTACAAAATTTTTCAAAAATTATTAACAATCAAAGAACTCTCTAGAGACATGAACAGGTTTTTTACCAATTGGTTTTGAGCGGATTGATTTATAATGTTCTCTAAGTTCAACTTTTGTTGGTGGTGCTGGTTCAGCCCATCGTTCTACCACTTCTCTAGAAAAAAAAATTCATTTAGAAATCTTTTTAAAGTTTCAATGAATTAAGCAATAATAAAAAATACTTTGGAGGTTCTACAATTTTTGTCTTATTTCGAAGATAAACGTTCACATAATGTTCTTTCCACTTTTGTTTTTTATCAAGTTTTGTCATCCTTTATTGATTTTTTGAAAAATTCAGTGATGTTAATATTATCATTAATTAACAATTTTAATTGTTCTGGTATTTGATTTGATTCTAAATAAGATTCTTACACTTTTGGTCTTAAATCAGGTTCCCAAAACATTTTCATACAATGCCTCCACCAAACAAAATTATCTGAAGAAATTTTTTGCCATTTTTTACAAACCTAATAGTTTAATATATCAATTTAATACATTCATTTGATTGAAGTTGTTTAAATATAAGGCATCTTATCTTCATTTTTAAAAATTTGACATCAAAAAATGAAAAATGAAAAATAAATAAATAAATAAATAAATAAATAAATAAAATATTACTCTTCCAAAGCAAAACAACTCATTAGGATGAAAGAATAAAAGGATCTTTGTAACTAACTCTGCAGGTAATCTTGAAACAATATCATTATTAACAATTTCAATCTTCACCTCTGCAATTTCTTGCGCTATCTCCTCTTCTTCTTCAGACTCAAAATCAAACCTTGATTTCTTGACCTTCTTTTTAGTCTTAGGTTTATTTAAAGTACTCATATTGTTGATTTTGATTTTGGTGTTAATGTTAATGTGATTATAAGTGTTTAGAGTGGAAAATTGAGTTATTAAATGAGTTGTAATAGGAAGTGGAGTGGAGGTTGAGAAGGCAAGGGCCATGCGGGAATTTGTTTTTGTTTTTTTGTTTTGTTTTTTTTAGGATTTGACTCTTCGTTGAGTGCTCAATGGTCTTCTAACATAACCATCTTCAGATCGTGTGGAACCACTACCACTGCTAACAATTCCAGAAGATGATGAAGTTAATTCCATTATTCGGGCAATTAATTTTTTTTTTTTTGAATTTTTTGACTCACATCCTCTATCTATCTTTAGTTTCTTTCATTAACAATCCAAAACTTTAATTCACTTGAGAAAAAAGGTTTCAATTTTATTTATTGTACACTATTATTTCTATTGATTTTTTTTTCTTGAAAATTTTGTTTTTGTGTTGTTGTTGTTGTTTGTTGCTTGAGAATTTTTTCTATGGAACGAGTTCAATTGTTGTTGTTGTTTTGATAAATTATGATCCAGGATAAAATGTGTATGTACCCATTGTGAGATAAGTTTGTTTTGGTTCTGGTCCTGAAGTAGAAGAACGAAATAAAGATTTATAGGAATCACTTTTTCCTTCTAAATGGGTTCTTTTTTCTTCCTTTCTTGGTCCTTGATCTTCTTCTTTATTTTTCCTTTTCTTTGGTTTCTATTTTCCAAAAAAAAAAAAAAAAAGTTTTTTAAAAAAATGAGTTTGATGAGAAAAATAAATCAAATGAAAAATAAAAGAACAAACCTTTGTTTCACCTTCTTGACTTATTTTTTCTTCTAATTTTTTTCTAAGAACATCCATTTCTTCTTTATCACTATAAATTGGAATTATATCTTCATTAGAAAAAGGTTTTGCACACTAAATTATATTTAAATCCATTAATTTTTGATGTTAAATTCAAAAGATTTTAAAAAATGAAATAAATAAATCAAACCAAAAGACAAACACTTGATTGTACTTCTTTTAATGCTTTTTCAGAAAATACACATCCACAAGTTCGGAGGAATGAAAATCTAATATGAGATTCAGAAAAAATGAGAGGAAAAAATAAATAATAAGACAAAAGTAATAAAATACCGATGCTTTCCATTCATAGGGACAGATGTAATTGGACAAATAAATGGACTAATATCACCTTGATATAAATTTGCAACTTGTCCTAATTTTGAGAAACTTTCTTTTGTATTTTTTGTTAATTTTAATTCAGTTAAATCCTATAATTAAAAAAGTAAAGTTAGTTAAGTACAGAATATTTCAAAGATGAAAAAAAAAAAAAAAATGAAAAAAACAAACTTTCATTTTCCTGATATGATCAAATTCATCGGTAGGTAATTTCTTTTTTTCAAGAAGAAATTTTAGAATCTCTTCTTTATTATAAAGCTGTCCTAATTGATCTGCAACAACAGGTTCTCTTAAAGGAGCTTTACTAAGTTTACAATATCCCCATTTTGCAAGTAATGCCTAGAAGAAGAAGAGGAATAAATATGTATTCAAATGAAAGAAAAGAAATATAATATGCATAAAGAATTAAAAAAATAGAGAATAGAATAGAATCAAATAGAAATGAAAGGAAAGAAAAATACATCGTCTCTGTCTACTTTCTTTGCGGCTTGAACTTCTTTCACAAGTTCATGTCTTTTTGGAATACTTCCTAATCACAATAATTATTTTAACAGTTAAAAAAACAGTTCAAAAATAAGAAAAAATATGAGAATCAAAGAAAAATGCAATAAAATGAAAATGTTACCTCCATCATTACCCATATTGAGCTCGCTGAAAGTACGATTGAATTAAATTGAGGTTTGAGTTAAGTTTTGGACTGCTACAATAGAACGACAAAGGCAAAGAAGCAGAGTGACTCACTTCCCAAAATTTCTGAAATTAAATAATAATTAATAATCAATGAATATAAAAAGTTGTGCAGTTGAGATTCTTACAACATGAATCTCTTTAATTGTTAATAAATCACTTTATGAACTTGTAAAATGTATTTCTTATTGAATTGAATCAGTTTTTTAATTATAAATATTTGATTTTTTATAATTATAAAGTAAAAGGAGAATCAAACAATATCAATCAATAAGAAGAAAAAAAAGATTGATGTCCCACAAAACAAACAAACATCTTATGAAATTGAAGAGGGTTTTGTTGGTTCAAGATGCTTGCTTTTTTCTTTAATACCTAATACCAAATATCATTCGTATAATCAAAAATTAAAGGAAATGAGAAAAAAGTTCTTTAGTTTTTTTTTTCATTTCTGCTACTTTTATATTTTTGAGAGAGGAAGTCTGGCGATTGAGTAACTAGTAGCTGGTTTTCGTCCGCTACTCGTGGTTGTTGTTGCTGACATCTTTATAATTATCAAAACCTTTTTTATAATTGTTTGTATAACGAAATCATTTTGTATTTAAAAATCAACTTTCAAAACATCACTATCAAAAGAAAATTAGAATCAACATGAACATTGGAAATCAAGAAACTAAAAAAAAACTTCAAAAGAAATCAGTATTTTGTAATCGAGCAATGATGATTCATTCTTTCACTTCATACTCATGATTGCTCAATTAATGTTTTATTTTCTCTAATTGTGTTCATTCTTCATGAAAAGAAAAACTTTCAAACAATAAACAACTTGAAACATCAAAGAAAAGAAAAAGAATCTCAAATTCACAACTCAAAAAACATCATTTTCAAACGTTTATAACATTTGACTGATATAATGATTGAAAAAATGAATGAAGGAATGAATGAAAGAATGAAAGAATGAAAGAATGAAAGAATGAAAGATATCAAATATAAAAATAAAACTGAAACAATCACAAAAGAGAGTCTGAGCGAACAGTTTAAAGATTGAAAGTCAAAAACTATTTTTGAAACAACAGAAATCAAAAAAAGAAAACCAAAAGTATAAATAAGGCAAAAAAATCAAAAAAAAAAAAAGGGAAAAAAAAAATCAAAAAAAAAAACATGGCGGCGAATGTTGTGAAATTAAATGTTGGAGGCACTCGGTTTACTTTCTCTTTCACTTCCTCTCTATTAATTAATATTTTCAATTTTAATCATTTTGATCATTTTTTATGATTCTCTAGTTAATTTTCTATCTCCTCATATAATTTTTTTGATATTTGATGGAGTATTTTCTGATATAATTGGGTTGTTATTTTTTTTTTTTTAATTGATGTTTATAATTAAATTAATGTTATAAATATTTAATTCCCTAATTGTAAGATAAAACTGAATATATGATATAGATTTTGGACAACAAGAGAGACTTTGTTATGGACTCCAGATACTTTCTTTTCAACACTTTTAGGGGATAAATTCACTCCAATTAAGGATGAAGAAGGAGCGGTAATTTTTAATTGATTGAGAAATTCCAAATGAAAATACATTTTAATTGTATTGTCATGTATTTTAGATATTTCTTGATCGAGACCCTGTTTGTTTCAGAGTTTTATTAAATTATCTAAGGACAAAGAAAATAAGTTTGGATGAAAAGTAATATTTTTTTATTTCCACCTCCACTGAATTTTTATTTATTTCTTTAAAAAATCTATCTTAAAGTAATGGAGTCACTTGTCAAATATTAAGAGATGAAGCTGAATATTTTGGAATTACATCTTTAGGTAATTGGGATTTATTAATCATCATTTTTTAATTGTGAACAAAATTAATATTGAAAATTTGGATTTAATTAGTTGAAAGACTTGATAAATATAATCCATCATCAGATCCTGTATGTGGTGGACTCTTTTACCATGGAATTTTACACCCTTGTAAGTTTTTCAATTTCATTTATATTTTTTTATAACTAACAACAAAAACAATAGTAACTGATTCAAAATTGGAAATTACTGACAGAGAGATTACTTCACTTGCAGGAGATCAAAATTGGATTGCTATTGCATTTTTAAACGTTGTATATTGTTACAGGTACATAATTATAATGGCTAAATCATTTTATTGTTGAAATTGAATTTTTTTTTTAAAAAAAAGATTTCAAGAGAGTGTTGGATGGTCATTAAAGTTTCAAAGCGAGTTTCTAAAAAGTGGTGTCGATTATATGACCTTAAATAATAAGTATGGTGAAACGGGAGATAAAATGGTAGCTGTTTCATCAGGTTCAGTTGTTCGATTATGGGTTTGTTCAGATCCATCAAAAGGATTAGTTGGTAAAGAAAAAAAAAATCGATTTTTGTTATTATTTCTCATGTTATATTTTCTGACGAATTGACCTATTAGGTTCTTTTGATGTTGGAAAAACTGTTGATTCATTATTCTTTATTGGATCTTCTCTAGTTGCAACTTCTAAAACAGGAAGAGTTGCAGTCTGGAATTCTGTCACAAAAAATTGGCAAGTTCAAGACATTTTACCAATTACTAGTTATGATTTTTCAGGATCTTTATTATTTTTAGGTTGTAATCAAGGAACCATCTTTTCTTTAGGTTTCTTTCGTTCTTTTTTTCCTTTCCTTTTGTTTCTTCTTTTTTTCCAATTCACAATAAAACAAATAAAGATATGGAAAAGTTTCCACTCAGACTTAAAGATGATTCTTTATTAATTGGTGAGTTTTACACAGATCCAAAAGGAGAATCAATTACTGCATTAAGTGTATATATGGCATCAACAGGTTCACCTGAGAGTTGTATTGAAGTATGTTATGGAACTCAAAGTGGAAATATTAGAGTTCTCATGCAACAAATTCATCATGCAAAGGATGGACCTCAATTATTTCAAACTTTCTCTGTTCATACTCATTCCATTTCAAAAGTTACAATTTCAGATAAATATTTAATATCTGGTAATTTTTTTCTCAAAATCATTTCAAATTCAATTCACTAATATCTTCTCCTTTCTTTTTTCTTTTTCTTTTTTCTTTTTTCTACAGTTTGTGAAAATAATAATCATGTAAGAACATGGAAAATCACTCGTTTTAGAGGAAGAATGTCAACACAACCTGGATCCATTCCACTCTCTTCATTCAAAGTTGGTTCTTCAGATCACCTAATTTCTCATGTTGGGCCTTATGGTGACCGAGATCAACCACAACTTTTTGTTCAAAGTACAACTTATGAAAGAAGAAAGTTAATGCTTTTAGATGCTGCTAGTGGAAAAAAGTTTTTTTTTTTCTTTTCTTTTTTTTTTTTTTCTATTCTTTTTATATCTTATAATTGACCACTTTTCAAAAAAAAAGAATTTGTACAATAAATTCATCTGATTTAAGTGATATGACTGCATTTTGTATTAATGAAAGTGATTACCCATCTAGAGTTGGATCAAGGTTTAATTTCTTTCTCTTCTTTTTTTTGAAATTGCCAATTCTTAAAATTTATTCATTTTTTTAGATCAAGAAGATTTTTAGTAACAGGACATGAAAATGGAACTGTTCAGGTTTGATTTTTTATTTATTTATTTTTTTTTTTTGAATCAAAATTAAAATATTCTTATTTTTAATTAGATATGGGATTTAACTACTGCATTTGAGTTATATTTTGAAAGAGAAATAATCCCTAAAAAACCTAACCTTCGAAAGACTTCAAGTGCATCTTCTATTGATTGTGAGCATGTTGAAACTCAATTTTCATTACTGGATATGTTACAATAATTAAGATAATTGTGTGTATTTTTAAGATTTTTAATTTTTTAATTTCAAGAAGTAAAGTTTTTTGTTTGTTTTTGTTTTTTTTGACTTCACAACTTTGAAAAGCAAAAGAAAAAGAAAGAAAGAAGAAGGGAAAAAATTATTTTTTAAGTTTCAAAATTTTTATTTCTATGTATCAATAAAAGTAATTTGGAGGAAGTAAATTTAAATTATGTTTCACATTTTTTGGTGTAATTAAAGTTGGAAGATTGAAAACCCCAAGACCTAAAATGTGGTTCATTCTTTCAACTTTTGTATTTAAGTATGCCAAAGTTTCTTGAGTTAGAATTTTTGGTCTCATCTCGAGTCTTTCTACAACATGAACTCCTTCTGAAACAAGGTTTTGAACTTTATCAGGATTATTAGTTAATAATTTCACAGATTTAACTCCCAAGTCTTTAAATATTAATGCAGCTTCATCATAAGTTCTTTCATCAGCTTGATGTCCAAGTTCTAAATTTGCATCAACTGTATCGAGTCCTTCGTCTTGAAGATTATAAGCTCTATGATTTTGGAAAGAAAAAAAAAAAAGTTGAAAGGTTTCTGAAGTATAAAATACATAAAAGGAGAAAATGCAGATTTTTTAAAACAAAAAAAGAAAAGAAAGTTAACCTTAATTTATCTAATAATCCAATTCCTCTTCCTTCTTGTCTCAAATAAACAATAACACCTCTTCCTTCTTTTGCAATTAAATGTTGAGCGGAATGAAGTTGTTCTCTACAATCACATCGAAGGGATCCAAGAACTTCCCCAGTAAAACATTCACTATGAACGCGAGCTAAAACTTTCTAATAACCAAAAAAAAAAAAAAATGAATAAGTAAAAAGAAAGAATAAACTGAAGAAATAAAATCAATAAGAATAATAAAAATAATACCTCTCCATCACTAATATCTCCAAAAACAAAAGCTAAATGTTCTTTTGCTGGATCTCTACTACTATGGTACAAAAAGACATTGAATTCTCCTTCTTTTGTTGGGATCCTAGTCACCACTTTCCTTTCAACAGTGAGTTCGTCAGGAACAATTTGCTTCATTATTATTGAATATTATTATAAAACTTATGACAAAAAAGACTCTCTCTTTAACTCTCTCTCAAGGTAAGAAACCTATTATTTAAGAATTATTGTTAGTTAGTTCGTTAGTTAATTCGTTGTTCTCTTCAATATGATCAGTTATTGGTTGGCATTGATTATAAATCGGACATCATCAATTTCAAACTTTTCTTGTTCGTTTTTCTTTTAATATCTTAATTGTTCAATAATTAATATTGACTTTATATGATTCTATCTAATGAAAAAATTGATTTCTTATATATCTTTTGGGATGGATTAAATAATTAATTATTGGTGAGAAAAAGTTAGATTTTTCCAATTTTTTTTTCAAAAGAAATCTTTTTGAAATCTTCTCTTCTCTTCCTCCAATTCCTCAATTATAAAACAAATACAATAAATCAACATTCATGAAATAGAATACAATAACATATATTAAAACATTAAACATATAACATATAAAAAGCAGTTTTCAATTATTAATTATAATTAAGTTTTCCCAAAAAAAAAAAAAAAAAAAAAAAAAAAAAAAATTTATTTTTTTTAAAAAAAAAAAAAAAAAAAAAAAAAAAAAATTTACTTTTTTTCAAAAACGAAAATTCGAAATATTACAATGAATTATAACAACAATATGATGAATTTTCAAGCTTTTTATGATTGTGAAGACTTTTTCAAAGTGTTTATTATAAATGTTATTGTTATATTGTTGTATTGTTGTATTATAAGTTGTGAATTTGAGACTGAAATCAATTATTGGAAGAAAAGAATCGCTCACTATTTATACTTATCTGCTTTTGAATCAATAGGAAAAAAAAGTGGACCAATCAGAAGAAACCTCCTAAGTGACTGATGATTAACCAGCACCAACCAAAAAAGGGTAGCATCACATAATCACGACTTTTTTTGCCAAAATCAAAAAAAAAAAAAAAAAATGGCCAACAAAAAAACATGGCCAAGGAGGCACAAATCATAGTTGATCCTTTTATACCAAAGAAATCAAAGACTTTCAACAGTTCTTACAACTTACAACTTACCTCAATCCTTTACTTCACAAAAAAACACTTCAAAAACTACAACTTCAACTTCAACTCTATTAGAGCTTTATTTCAACAAAATCTTACTACATAAAAACTTTTACAAAAAATGACTGTCGTTTCACTCCCTATTTCACACCGCAAAATTTGGGACGATTGTCAACTTAATTGAAGAATATTTTAAAATACTTATGCTTTTCAAAATTGCTCTCCATTTTCTTTTCTCTTCGTTTTTGTTAGTGTCTCTTGGATTTCTTTCATTTCATGTCTTATTTCCCGGAGTTCTTTGACGATATATATGCTGAAGTAGTCTGAGTATGTAGTCCAAATCTCCTTCAAATGCTTTCTTCTAATGACGCTTTGTTAACATTAGGATCAAGAAACTCAAATTTCTCGTTTCTCTAATTCGTTTTTTTTGGATTTCTGTAGTTTTAGTATGTCATGAGTCCGACTTTATGGCTTTAATCATCTTGCAAAGTCAAAAATGACCACTCTTTCTCCTCTGTAGGCATGATAGATTCTGTCGTATCGACCTCCTGTTTAGAGACTCTCAAGTATTAACTGCATAGTTGTGGGTAATTCTGAGGTGCTCGCTATTCCCAATTCAAAAGATAGAAAATTCATTAAGTTTTTTCACTTTGGTAGGCAGAACGACAGGAAATAGTTGTAATATCAAAGCTCAAGTTGAATATAAGTGCGAAATCAAAGTTTGAAAAAGGAACTGTTAGATACTTTTTCCCTTTCCTTTTTTTTTCTCCTGGAATTTCAAATCAACACGAAGAAGAATTTAAAGAAAGCAACTGATCGGGATCGATGGTATCACAAATTTCAAAGCATTCAATTAGTTCTTTATAGTTTTTGTCAGCTGAACCATTTTTCAATCTCAAATAAATTTCAATCTTGTCTCTTTAAAGTTATGAAATTTTTTGGAAAAAAAAAAGAAATTATTTTTATTGAGAAAAAAATCAAAATTGTTGAGTTTGAACAGTTCTTTACAAAAAAAATCATTCCCATAGAAGTTCAGTCATTGTTGATAATTTTTGAGCAAATATAACAGCTCCAAGTGGATTTGCTAAAACCAAGAATAGGAATAGTAAATACATCTTGTTACACCGAGGTTTATGAAGGTTTGGGTCAAAAGCACAAGTGTTCAATTTCGAACGATTAGATCCCCATGAATTCGCTTTGCACTTTGAATTAATTGTGCAATTGTGTCGGAATCAAATCATTAAGAAGAAGAAGAAGAAATGAATGATCAACTACTTTGTTCTTGTGAAGATGGAAGAATAGATGATGTTAGAACGTTGCTTTCAAATCCAGCCGTTGATCCAAATTGTCAAGATTCTGAATATAATAGAACACCTTTTTATATTGCTTGTAGACAAGGATATCTTGATATTGTGGAATTATTATTAAAGGATAAAAGAGTGGATGTGAATAAAGCAAATAAGGATGGAGGAACACCATTTTTTAATTCTTGTTTTAATGGACAAATTGAAGTGGTGAAGTTATTATTGAATGATAAAAGGGTGGATATTAATAAAACAACAATGAGTGAAGTAACACCTTTTTTTATTGCTTGTCAAGAAGGAAAAATTGAAGTTGTGAAATTATTATTAAAAGATGGAAGAGCTAATGTGAATAAAGCTTTGAGTGATGGTTGCACACCTTTTTATTTTTCTTGTCAAGAAGGACAAATTGAAATTGTAAAGTTATTATTAAACGATGAGAAAGTTGAGGTAAATAAATCAACAAATAATGGGAAAACACCTTTTTATGTTGCTTGTCAAGAACAACATCTTGAAGTTGTAAAATTATTATTAGCCAATGAGAGAATTATCATCAATAAAGCAGATAGTGGTGGTAGGACACCTTTTCATATTGCTTGCCAAAATGGAACAATTGAAATTGTGGAATTATTATTAAAGAATCAGAGATTAGATGTCAATAAACAATTGAATGATGGTGCAACCCCTTTTGTACTTGCTTATGAAAATGGGCAAATTGAAGTTTTGAAACTATTATTGAACGATAAGAGAGTTGATGTAAACAAAGCAGATACATATGGAGCAACCACCTTTTATGTAACTTGTGAAAATGATCAAATTGAGGTTGTAAAATTATTATTAAAGAATGAAAGAGTTGAGGTAAACAAAGCAAAAAATGATGGAGCAACACCTCTCTTTATTGCTTGTCAACAAGGACAGGCTGAAATTGTGAAATTATTAATAAATAATGAGAGAATTGATGCAAATCAAGCAATGAATGGTGGATCAATACCTTTTTATATCGCTTGTCAACGAGGACATATGGATATTGTCAAATTATTATTAGATAATGATAGAGTTGATGTGAATAAACCCAATAATAAGTTTGGTTCAACCACTTTTTTCTTTGCTTGTCAAGATGCACAACTCGAAGTTGTGAAATTATTAGTAAAGAATAAGAGAGTTGAAGTCAATAAAGCATTAAATGATGGAGCAACACCATTTTTTATGGCATGTCAAAATGGACACACTGAAATTGTGAAAGAATTATTAAATGAGAAGAGAGTAGATATAAATAAATCATTAAATGCTGGATCAATACCGTTTTGGATTGCTTGTGCTGATGGACATATTGATATTGTGAAATTACTATTAAATGATGAGAGAGTTGATGTGAATAAACCCAATAACAAGTTTGGCTCAACTACTTTTCATATTGCTTGTGTCAATACCCAAGTTGATGTAGTGAAATTATTAATAGGTGATGAGAGAATTGATATCAATAAAGCAAAAAATGATGGAGCAACACCACTTTTTTATGCTTGTCAAGAAGGAATAATTGAAATTGTAAAATTATTATTAAGTACAGATAGGATTGATGTAAACAAATCCATGAATGGAACAACACCTTTTTTTATTGCTTGTCAAAATGGACAAATTGAAGTGGTGGAATATATCTTTGCAAGTGAAAGTGAAATGGATTTCAAGAAGAAATGGAAGAATATAGATTTGGCTTTAGATATTTCAAAACGACGTTCAAGTTCAATTCAAAAATATGATTGGGAAACTATAGAAGGTTATCAAAAAGTGAAAAGGAATTGTCCAAAAATTGTTGAATTAATAGAATCATTTCAAAAGAATCCAAGTGAAACAAGAACAAAGTTGAGAAATAAACTTGGTTTAAAAGGTAAAATTTTTTTATTTTTTATTCTATTACAATTTTTAATTTTTAATTTTTTAATTTTTTAATTTTTTTAATTTTTATTTTTATACCATTAAACTCACTATTTTTTCTTTATTTAGATGGAGAAGAGACAAAGAAGAAATTGGAAACAAAAAAGAAGGTTGAAGGTGAAAAGAAAAGAACTGAACAAGAGGAAAAAAAGAAAATTGTAGAAGAAAAGAGAAAGATTGATGAAGAAAAAAAGAAAGCTGAATATGAAAGGAAAAGAAACACAATATCTTCGATATTTACTTCGTGATAAGAAACAAAATGTTGTTGATAATGAAAATGAATATTTGAAGAAACTTGAAATATTAATGACATTTTTTGGAGGAAATATGAACCAAGTTAACAAAGCTTATGTTATATATAATGAGAAATTATTTAATTCATTTCAACTTCATAGATCATTTCTTTCAAATCAACAAAGAGCAAATCCAGGAATGTTTAATAAAGATGATTGGAAAAATGGAAATGGTGTTTTACAAAAGTTCAAATTTTATGATCATTATACCAAAATGGCTGAAGGTTTTGATTGGAATCGTTCAAAAGACTTGGTTTTTATTTCTTTTCTTTTTCAATTAAAAACAAATGACAATCTAAACATTTAACCAGTTTGACAACTTTTTATAAATAAATAAATAAATAAATAAATAAATAAATAAATAAATAGTTACATGCAGTTCCAATGATTCATGGAACAAGTGAGACTGCATTACATGAAATTTGTCAAACTGGTTCATTTTCTTTTTCTTTTTCTTTTCTTTTCTTTTCATTTTTTAATATTTAATTTTCATCAAAAATAGGACTTTCAGCAACAGGAGCAACTGATGCTGGATATTATGGTCAAGGTACCATTTTTGTTTCTTTCTTTTTTTTTTCATAAAAAAATTGACAATAAAATCAATATAATTCAAAATTAAAAAGGGATGTATTTTAGTAGTTCATTATATTATTCATCAAAATATACCAAAGATAGTCCTGATGGAAAACCTTTTATCATTTGTATGGTCACTCCTGGAAATGTTTATCCTGGTTTGATTATTATTTATTTATTTATTTGATCATTTTATTTTTGTTTGATCAAAATAATAATTTAATTTCAATCAAAAAAATGGAAATAGTGACAGAAAGTCCATATCTTGAAGGACCAGTTAGAATACAAAATCCTCACGGTTTTATTCAAAGACCTTGTAAATTGGGTTATCAATCTCATTACACTTTAGGTTTCTTTCTTTCTTTCTTTCTTTTTTCTTATCTCTATTTTGAAACTAAATTAAACCAAAACTAATTCATGAATCAATCAATCAATAAAAATAGTTAACAAAATGGAATTCGAAAAAGCATATCCAATTACAGGAAATATTGATGAAAATGTTGCAAATGAATTGGTTGCTTTTGATAAAGCTCAAGTTCTTCCTCTCTTTGCTGTTTACTTCAAATAAATTATTAGAATCAATCTTTTTCTTTTATTAAAAAATAGAAATAAAATAAAACTTAAAATTGACACTTTTGATTTTGTTATTTATAACTTTCCTTTTTCTTTTTGAACTTGAGAAAATTGTTTCACAAATTCTGAATTAGTTGGCATTGATAAGTCAAGTTTTGATTCACTTAATAACTCTACCCATTTTGGACCATTAAATTTTTCATTCACATCAACCAAAATATACATAGGAGAATTTGGGAATGTAAACTTTAGACTCCTTCCTATTATTATTATTTTAATCTACAGTTTTAATGTCTCCTTTATAAATTATTAATGAAATTATGATACCTTGACTCAAAGTTTCATATTTGCCTCCAATTAATTGTCCCCATTGTTTAATTGCTAAATCAGCAGATGTACAAGCCATTCTTAAACCTAACAATGAAGTATCTAATGATTTTGATGGTGCATTCCCGCTAATTGAATTAAAATCAAATTTTGAATTCCATCCACTTTCTACATCTACAAGTTTTCGAGCTTGAGCAAACTGAACAACTACACCTAGAGACTAAAGAAGAAAGAAATTAATTTTCTGCTTGAAATAAAAATCCAAATGCAAGAATATTCAAGAACCTCCTTTGGGAATAAAAAGAATTCTTTCCAATTCTCATCATCATCATTAAATCCAACTATATTATATCCAAATGATTCTGCTGCTTTTCTAGCCTATAAATGAATCAATTAATTAATCAACAAGTTAACTTTGAAGAAAATTAATTAATTAATCAAAATTCAAAGTTCTTTTACCTCAAAAATATCTGGAACTTTGAATGTAACATGATGAACAGAAGGTCCATGTTTATCAAGAAAGCGATGAAGGAATGAATCTTCTCCTATAAATTGAAAAAGAATTAATTGTAAATTCAAGTTAATTATGAAAATTAGATCTAATAGAATATCAAACCATAAGGTTCTAATGACTCCAACACACCTCCATTTGAAAACTTCCATTGACAACCTATGAAGCTAAGAGCTAGACCTCCTTCAAATGGTTTCCCTCCAATCTAAAGCAATTTATATTGATTGATTGATTAATTGATGTTAGGAAAGTAAATTGTAAGAGTGATTCTAGTAAGAGGTAAGAAATTCAAACTTTTTTAACAAAGGGACCAATATGAGATAGCGAACGAACTCCAATGCAGATGTGATCAAAATTGCACTTCAAAGCCATTCCTTTCATTTATTTATTTTTTAAATTTAAGAAGATTTTATTTCACAACTGAATTAATCAATCAATCAATCAATTTAAATCAATGTTCAATAAATTCATCAAAGTCATGTAGAACTTCAACCAAGATTTTTGTAGATTCTATAACTTATCATGATGACTGTGACAAGTTCGTTCGTTAAACATGTAAAGATCCTTCTCTCGCTTCAGGAAAAAAAGTTGAAACAATCTCAGCATCAAAAGTGTAAGTCAAAAAGGATCTACAATTATTTTTATTTTTTTTGTTTTTGTTTTTAATTTTCTAAATAAAATTTTTCTCCAAATTCATCTTCTAACATTTGGTTGTGTCTTTGAAAAAATTTTGTTAACATCTCTCTAACTCTAGGACTTAAATCTTGATTTGGTGGATTTTTACCTGTGCTTAAAGCTTTCCAATCTAATGATTGACTCTCAAGTCCTGCAAATTTAAAAAGTTTTCCAACTTCCATCTCTGGATTCGTTTCTAATTGATAAGTACTGACAATATGAATTCTTGATTTTGGATAATATTTCAAAAATGGTTCAATGTGATAGTAATACAAACTTCCTCCAATAAATCTTTGGAAATCATTACCTTGAAATCCTCGAGTCTCTGGCAAATTCGAATACTCCCAAACATTAATTGGGGGACTTGTTTGTTCTCTCTTATTTTCAAAATCTTGAATTATCTTTTCAAATTCTGGCATGGTTTGATTGAGAATTTCTTCAAAATGATCAGGGTCGAGACTTGTAACATGTCCCTTTTTGTATTCCATTCTGAAACGACTATAAGCTCTATCAACTGGATTCCTAACAACAAAAACTATTTTTGCATCTGGATAATGACGAAAACAGTCAATATATCCCCATTGTGAACTTGACATTGCAATCGATCCATCAAATGATATTTTATTAGTACAATTCTCAATATTGCAATCTGGGAATAGGCGAATGTATTCCAATTCAGTCAGGCGCCTTATCCCAAGAAAATTTGGTTCTTTGAGATCTGTTGAAATATTTCCATTTCCTAACAATACTTGTGGATGATTTAGAAGATAAGAAGCAGTTGTAGTCCCAGATTTTGGAAAACCTGCTAATATTAAATTTGGAATTAATATATTTGGGTATTTTTCTTGAAGTGTTTTCAGTCTTGGGAATGTTGATGTTGTGTCTTGTTGTGAAATTGTAGTTGGTTGATTCGTTGGGATTTGGATGATCTCTTCTTCTTTGATTTCGTTTGTTTTATCTTCTTCTTTTTCTTCTTCTTCGACTTTTTCTTCTTCTACTTTTCCTTCTTCTACTTTTCCTTCTACTTTTTCTTCTTCTTCTTCTTCTACTTCTTCTTCCTCTTCTTCCTCTTCTTCTTCTTCTTCTTCTTCTTCTGCTCTTTTTTCTTCCTCTTCTCTTCTTTCTTCAACTTTTTCTTCTTCTCTTCTTTTTTCTTCTTGTTCTTTTTTTTTTTTTTTTTTTTTTTTTTT
>Ga0209960_1002740_pt1 | contig 16793 bp, 20 predicted proteins | sample ThiBiot_500_plan_2_FD_183947 | JGI IMG/M metagenome (GOLD analysis project Ga0209960, IMG submission 183947) | Wastewater bioreactor microbial communities from Cape Town, South Africa - Thiocy_expt_500_plan (SPAdes) | ecosystem: Engineered > Bioreactor > Thiocyanate-remediating >...
AAAAAAAAAAAAAAAAAAAAAAAAAAAACGAAGATTGAAAGGACGAATACATTTTCAAGATTGAAAGTTGATTTTGAGGACTACTCTCAAAGTACAAATGTAGATCACTCATTGGTAAAATTTCTTGAGCATTTTGAAGCATAGCTCCATTGAGTTTTCGAAAATTTTGAAGGGTTACAACTTTTTTTAGAAAAAAAAAACAACAAAGTAGAGTTAAATCAGGGAAATAAAAGATAAAGAAAGATAAAGGAAGAAAAATGAAGAAAAAAGAAAAGAAACTTTCAGATAAATGAGGTTTGTTTTCAAAAATCTTTTGAATATGAGAAAAAGCTTCTTCATCTCCATTTTTAATCGCTTCATGTGAAATAAATCTTTGAAATGGACGAAATGCTATCCTCTGTTTAAGTAAAGTGAAGTGTTAAGGAAAGATCAAAAAATGAAAGTGAAAGAAAAAAAAAGAAACATACAGGATTAATTCCATTGTTATCACTTTGAGAGACCATTGCAAAAGCTCTCAAAATCATTAAAGGATTTCTTCTTTTAGTTTGTTGACAAAATTTTGTTAATTTAACAAGACTTTCTTCTATATTGGGATTAATTCCTAAACATAATGTTTGATGATAACTTTTCCAAGCATTTTCACGACAAGATTCAGAACAATAAACTTCATAGGATGAATTACACTTTGAACATGAGAAAAGAGTTGGTTGATTTTGATTTTGAAAGATGAGATCATAAAGTTGAGGGTATGGATCAAATAATTCTTTAGATGTTATAGTTTTCAAACAAAATGAGCATGAGTTAATATTATCCTTTCATTAATTTATTATTCTTTTCAAAAGCTAATGTGGAAAAGAAATTGAAAAAAAAATTACTTTCAAACCAATAGATCTAAAATGAACAAGAGGTCTCTCAGAAAATACTACTTGACCAAAACTGAAAGATTTTTTTGAAAAAACACCCTTTCCTTTAATTCTTTTGAGATGTTTGACTTCTACATTCATATTCTCAGTTAAAAAATGATAGAATTGATCTATTTTAATGAAAAACGAAGAAAGAAAAAATAAGTTATTCAAGTTCATTTTGGTGAAAAAAAAGAAGAAAAAAAAAATCAATAAAATAAATAAGAAATTTCAACCATCATCCTTAGAAACTACCTCTCCAAGATTATTTTGATATTCTTTTTGTTTTGGATTCAATTTGATCAAATCCTCAAGAGTGATCCTTGCTTCTGAATAAAGATGTTTTCCATCCAATGCCATAGCTTTTCGAAGGAGTCCCTTTCAAAATTGAAGATTTTTTTTCCTTTTAAACATTTAGGTCATAATAAAAGAATCTTCACCTTTTCCCATTGTGGTGAAATTCTGAAACACTCATTTGCATCCTTTAATGCACCTTCATAATCCCCTAAAAAATACTTTGTAGCATTCCGATTACTTAAAACAAGATAATAATTTGGATTTAATCCAAGTGCTTTACTATACTCTTGAGCTGCTTCAAGATAATTTTTTTTCTGAAAGTACTCATTTCCCTTTGACTTATAATATAATATAAGCAATGCTCAATCAATGCTTCCTTATTATCTACAATTTGTTCCTCATTTAATTTTGAATCCTGGTTCCTATTTTCCTCAATTTTTTGTGTAGAATTCACATCTTTGTTTAAATTTTTCCAAAAATCTTCAATATATTGTTGAAATAAGACTTGATTTTCTTGAGTTGAGGAGATCACGAACCCATTAAACTTTTGTTTGACCACCCCAACTCCATTTTTTTTTTTCGGTGCAAAATTACTCCGATTTAGGTTAACCTTGTTTGAAGGAGGAGATTGATTGGTTGGCTAAGCTGTTTAGAGAGATGAAGAAGGGTGTGACTAGCGAACGCCTCACCCAGCTCCTCCTCTTATTCAATTCCTTACTTCTTGTTGGACTTTTTGCTTGGAACACATATACTTTCCTCTCAAATCCAAAATTACAAATTAAAACTCTTGGTATTTTTTTATTTTTATTTATTTTTTTTTTTTAAAGGAATTTGAAACGAGAAAGAAAGAGAAAAAACAAAAAAAAATGTGTAAATAGTGTATAGTGAGAATGCTTTGACAGAAAGTAGATTTGGAAGTAAACTTGCAATTGTCATACCTTTTACAAAAAATGACTTTGAAGTATTACATACTAATTTGAAAAGATGGAAAAAGTATGAAATGTGCCTCCATTCAAGGAAGTATTCACATTTTATAGATATTGTCTTTTATTACAATAAAGATTTATGGGTTACAACAGGACTTGTTTCAGAGTTAAAAAAAGGTTTGAACTTTGAGCTTTCTTTTTTTATTATTATAAAAACTCAAATTTTTTCAAAAAATATAGAAATGGAACCTTTTACTTCATGTTTTAATCAAATAAGATTCCTTTCGGCATCTCTTTCTGATCAAGAAGATAAATATCCAAGAGGTGCATCAAACATGTTTTTTAAACTCTTTGGGACACAATCGTAAATTCATCTTTTTTTATTATTATTGCTTATTCTTGTTCTGAAAATCTAAATACTAGATTCGTGTCAAACTATAATTATATGTACTATATGGAACCAGATAATCTCCCTTGTCGTAACTATTGGCTTGATAAAGTATATGAAGAAGCAACAATTGATGGAAATTTTTGGATGAAAGGTTTCTTTTTTCCTTCTAATTTTGCAAATCTGTATCATCATCTCTTTTACAAAAAAAAAAAAAAAGGATCTATCATTCGAGAAGCAGCTCCCATTATGGGTACTTATTCTTTTGCAAATCATATAAATGGAAATTCAATTTATAGACTTGACTCTCCAGATTTTTTGAGATTTCTAACAAAGTTTTTTTTTTTTTCTGCTTATTTTAATCCCAATTCCAATTCAATTTTTACATTGAGTGAAAAATAAAAAATAAAAAATAAATAAAGGGTGAAAGATGAACTTGCTTTAAATCCTTCAAAATATATCGATTCCTATGATATTGCAATTTATCTTATTCGAAATAATAGGGACTTGATAAATTTTCAAGAATTTACTTCAATACAACACAATTTTGTTTATGACAATTTTATCCAAAATTATTATAGAACAATTGGAAATATAAGTCAAATTTGTAGAGAATCTCCAACAACATATTTTGTCCATGGAAGAAACCTTGTTGAATAGAAAAAAATAGAATGTACAGTTATAAATTTTTAAATTAACTTTCCTGACAATTATTTTCATTTTTCCTTTTTGTTTTTTTTTTTTTTTTGTTTTTTGAAGAAAAAATCCATTAATGAAATCTAAAATTTTGATACATATCCCATTTAATTTTCTTCCATTTTTGCATTTAATTTATTACAGTTTTTGATAGTATACATTTTCTAGTTCAAAAATCATTTGTTGAAGTTCTTCTTGAAGTGAATGAAGTTGGATTTGTCCTTCTTGCATATTTTCTTGAAGTAGTGTCGACCGTTTTTCAATACTACTATTTAATGAATTAAAATCATGAAGAAGAATTGAATGTTTTAATTCTCCACTAAGTTGTAGAAGCTTCTGACAAGCATTTACCTTTTTTTGTTTCAAAAAGAAGGATGAGAAAAGAAAATATTGAAATCATAACAAATTGTTTGTTGAGTTTAAAAGAAAAGAGGAAAAAAAAAAAAAAAGTTTACAATATTGACAGCTGTGATTTCTATTTGATACTTTTCTCTAGTTACTGTCATTTTATCTTTTATTGCTTTCTCTTTCTCTTTCTCTTCCTTCTCCTCTTTTTCTTTGTCCTTCTCTTTATCCTTTAAATTTTGTTCTTTTGAAAGTGACTTTTCTTGTTCGAGCTAAAATAAAACAGAAAAAAAAAAAAAACATTAAATTTAGAACATCCATTGAGAAATAAATATTCGATTACAAATTAATAAAATAACCTTTGCAAGCTTTAGTATTTGTTGAAAGTAGTCTGAAAGATGGCGCACTTCTTCATTGATTTGGACTGGGAGAGACGAAGATGATGTTTTCGCCATTTTTCCTTTTTTTTTTTTTTTCTGAAACCAAAATTTATAAGAAGAGAAGAAAAGAAAAGAATAGTTTTTGTTCTTTTTTTAATACATTTCATTACATTGAGATATAGTCCAAATTAATATTACAAAAAAAATTTGGATACATGAAACCGCTGTCAATATTGGAGATTAGAGAGGGACTTTATTACTATCGATACACAAGACTTCAAGATCGAAACCCAAAAGTTTTCTTTGAGGATGAAGATCTTTTTCTGTTGAACATTGAAGCTAATTCGAATGATCAAGCTGAAAGTGTAGTCGAGGTTGAAAAATGCAAAGTTTTGGTGATTCTCTAGTTGTTGCAAGATTGATAAAGAAATTTCAAATATAATTATTAATTTGGGGGGAAATTTGTCCAACAGTCATCCAAAAAAAAAACTGTAATAACTAACCACGAAACTATACTAAAATTAGAGTACTCAAATCACCTTCTTTAAATTCGTCCTTTATTTCATGTGAGTACGCTGAAAAGAAAGAAGTTCCAAATCAAAATTTTTACTTGTAACTCATCACTGTGAGAGAAAAAAAAAAGAAAAAAATTAAAAATAAGCCAAAAAATCAAAAATGTATGAATAAAAAGAAATAATAAATTACTGTTGGAACAATTCTTCCAAATAGAGTTACAACTGAAACAAAACTTTTCTCTCTTCACTCAAAAATTGCTTTAGGGAATGCAAGATTCTGAAACATGGAGTGCTTTTCAAAAGTCTATTGAATTGGCAAAGGTTTGGGATGTTGTCATTAAATACCAAGCAACAGCTTAGGAAATGTTGTGATAATTTCTTCCAATTGTATTCCACAAACACAACTTTTACTCCAAGAAGAACTCAAAAACTTGTCATGCTAAGATACAACATTTGATCTCGAAATTGATCTTCAAGACATTCATCTACTGATTTAATATTATATATTGTGAAAAAAAAAAAAGATTAGAGTCATATCAATGAGGCTAAGAAAGTTGAGACAAATAAGCAAAACAAAAACAAAAAACTTGAGAAAAGTGGAGAGGGGTGAAAACGAATTTAATGAGAAAAGTCATCAGAGATCTTAGAAAAAATTATACCATTGGATGCAGAATCAACAATACTACTTTAAAAACAACACATTATAGTGGTTTAACATTTTGTTTTAAAGTAATGTGAAAAGAATGGTCAAAAAAGCCGTTTTTTTATAAGTCGCGGTTTTGGGACATCCTTATTTTGGTCCCACATTTTTTTTTTTTTTTTTTTTTTTTTTGCAACTCTCGCACGAATTCGAACTCAAAAATCACAACTAAGTTACTTGATCAATCTTCCTAACACTCTCAAAATCAGATTCTAAATATCTGTTCTTACTTTGTGTAGATTGTCCTTAAAAAAAAAAAAGACCTTCAAAAATTCATTTTAATTTTATTGTCTAATTAATAATTAACAAGCAATAAATTATTTTTTCATTTCAAGGAAACGGAACCAAGAGTACAATGCAGAACCAAAAAGAGAAAGGAAAATTCCGAAAGCATTCTATTTATTATTATTATTATTATTATTGTATGGAATCAAGAAAAAATTGCAAAGAAAAAAAAAGAAAGGAAAGAAAAGAAACCATGGAGCTAATAGCATTTCTAAAGATAAGCCAACCAAGAAGTGTTTGAACACATGCCTAATAATAAAATGGATTATTAATATTATTGAATTGAAGTGAATTGAATTGATAAATAAATAAATAAATAAAAAATTGTTCAAAAAAAAGATGGTTTACCTTTGCAGTTCCAGAAATTGTGTTTGTGAGAGGTGTTGTAACTTTGATTTGAAGGAACATAGCAATGTTGATTAAAAATCCAGCAACGGCAGTAACGGTCATAAGAATCCTGGTCATTTAATAGGGTTAATTAATTATTCAGAAAAAAAAGGTCATAATAAAAGATGAGAACAAAAAATAATAATAATAAAGAAAAATGAACCAAAATGAGGGTTCTGATAAGAAATAAACAACATCTGGATCACTTAAGAATGAAAATTCTCCTAAAAAAAAAAAAAAATACAAAGTGTTAGCTATTATTAAATTAAATTAAAATTAATAAATTAAAACCTGATAACCAAACAAGAGGAAGAAGAATCAAAGTTGCAAGGAAGGTATTGTAATGAAGAAGTCTCCTACATAAATAAATTGAATAGCAATTGGAATTAATATTGAAATTTAAATTGAATTGAAATTTAAAGGTAACCATTCATTATTATCTAAGATAGCCAATTTCTTTTTAACATAAATTCCATAAAGTGCAACAAAACAAGAAGATCCTAATGAAAATAAAGTTAAATATGAAACAATTCTTAATTTTCTTTTTTTGGATACATAAAAAAAAATCAGACCAACTCCATAAATAATTCCTTCCCAAGAAAAATTAATTTCTCCATAAGCTCCGATAAAGAATCCTGCTAAAACAATAGTACATGCAATAATTGCATGGAAGGAAGTATCTTTTTTCAAAAGAACATATGTGAAGAGAATATTAAATGGGATACTCAAAGATCTAGCAACCTATTAGTCATTTTTTTATTCAAAAACTATTTGAATTATTTGTTTTGAAAAGAAAAAAAATTACTTGATAAAAAGTGACTTCAACATATTGTAAACATAAATTGTTAAAAGCCAACATTCCGATATAAATTAAAGTTAATGATAAGATTTCTTTTGCGATACGTGAATCACATTCAAAGGGAGGAACAAGTGAAAAAAATGAAATTCTAAAAATAAAAAAAATTAGAACTAATATTCGAATTAAGATTTGAGACATAAAGAGAAAGATCTTGAGTTTTCTCAATGATATTTGGGTACCTTTTTCCGAGTTCTCCAAAGAAAATTAAAAGAAGTAATGCAATAAACAATTGATACCAGGTAACAAACAATGGGAATGGAAATTTAAATTCTGAAACACTTTTAGTCATAATATTTAATTATTAAAAAAAAAAGAGGAATGAAAGAAAGAGTGAATGAAAAATGATTTACCTCAAAATGTATTTATTTAAAAAAACGATTGATAAGGAAATAACCCAATAGAAGGCCACAACCATGGTGATAGTAGCTGTAGAGTGCTCATTCTAAGCAAGATAAAACAACCAAATAAACAAATAAAAGAAGGATTTGAAGCCATTTGTGTGAAAATAAGAGATAAATGGTTCAAACAATAAAGAAATTAACAATTTTGGAAAAAAAAAAAACAAAGAGGAGTGAAAGAAGAAAAAGAAAAAGAAAAAGAAAAAGAAAAAGAAGAAGAAGAAGAAGAAGAAGAAAAAAAAGAAAAAAGAATATAAAAGAAGAAGGTGAACAAAGTTTGAGAGAATGAGAGAAATTAACAATGAAGAAATTAACATGGAGACATTAAAGAAAAAACAAAAACAAAAAACAAAACAAAAAAAAACTAAAATTTAAGCTCAAAAACTTTTTTTTTTTAAAAAAACTAAAAAGTTGAGAATAAGAACAATTATTACAGTAACTTGCACATGATACTACAAAAAAGAAAAAGACAAAGAGAAAGAGAAAAAAAAGAAAAAGAAAAAGAAAAAGAAAAAGAGTAGATTAATTAATTATGAAAAAGACTCGATAGATCTTCAAAAACAAGAAAGAAAAATACGAAAAGAAAAAAACATAAAATAAAAATATATAAAATATAAAAATGAAATATAAAATGTAAAAATGTGAAAGAAAAAACCTTTGGTTTAGCCTCTGCATACTGAGGGAGTTCTAGTGACTTTTCTTCCTTCGACATGCTGTTTTCCTTTCCTTTTTTTCTTTTTTTCTTTTTTTCTTTTTCTTCCCTTCTTTTTTCTCTTTTTTGAAGATTCCCTTATTTGTTCCAATACAATTGATTATAATAACATTTAGGAACTTATTAGTAACTATCAAACAATGACTTAGTATTGATAGTATTGATTAGATTTTTTCTTAGATTGCACAATTAGACATTTGAGAAACGTTGAGTAAAAGTTGAGTATTAGAAATTTCCAAAAAAAAAACTAATTTTTTCTAAATATTCACTTTTTATTTTGAATAGCAAACGCAAGTGACTCGTCCCTCCGAGGTCCCAGCTGCTTTCACAACTAAACATGAACTCCTTTCTTTTGGCTTGTCAATAAGATAAATTGGATTAGTTGCTCTGAAATAATGATTGTACCAACTGGTGTATTGACAACTGTGGGTAATTCAAAAAAATTTTTTTTTCTCAATACGAAAAAATTCAAACCTTAGTTTCAAACTTTGATCTCTGAACAGCAATTAGATATTCGTTATACCTCTCCCATTGTGGGTGGCCATCGTCTTCAAAATCTATTCGATCCCAATAATTGAATTGTGAGTACTCAACGTGACGCCTTGGATAGTACTTGCTCTCCAATAAGCCTACAGGAAAATATGAATTCTTTTTCAGATGTTTCTTCTTCGAAATCTTCAAGAGCTTCTTGAACAGCACTTGCGAGATGTTTCAGAGATGTTTGAGAGATAATTCAAGGAATTGAATGAATTGATTCAGTTTTTTAATTTAATTTGGATTGTTGTTTCCCTATGTACTTTAGATTATTTCAATGACCTACTTTATTACTTTAAAGAGATCAACAAGAGATTTGATAAAGATTGACCCTGCTGGATAATGATGAAAAAATGAAAAATAATCGAGTTCTTTAAGAGTTATTATTTCTGAAGGTGAAGTTTCATCTTTTTTTATTACTCCACTATCACTTTTCTTTTGAGATTTTCTTTCCCAGTCAAACTTTGTGAACTTTTTTTTTTTTTTTCAAACTTTTGTGAGTTCTTCTTTCCAATATAATCCTCTAATCCTCTAATCCTCTCTACTTTTTTTTCAAAATAGGCATTAAATAGGTATTGGTTCAACTCTCTCGATTATTTTGCTGAGTTTTGCAAATTGGAAAAATAGTTTTGAAAATTTTCGATATAAGTCACTGTAATCCTCAATTATTTTGATAACTTTTTCCCAGTTATTTAAGAGTTTTGAACAATTATTCCCAGTCATGGTACACTCTCCATATAGCTGTGCGTATTTAGATCCTTGAGGTTGCTATCTTTAGGGTATCCCTTTTGAACATTCCAAATTCATTGAATTAGCTTTCCACCTTCTATTCCACACATCAAAGACCCTGTTCATTTGTCCCATTGTTCCTTTGCGTTCAACGCTCTTAATGAGTTCAAGTATTTCAATGACCACAAAAGTTTCTTAGTTTTCTTAAAATCCTCTAAATAAATAAGATATTAGTGTTCCTCAATCATTCTTTTTCTTTGACTCCAAAAATTTGGTTAGGTTTTCGAAACAATCAGAATCAAAAATAACAAAAAAATTTTTTGTGCCTTGATAAGTAATAATGCAAAAATTTCTAAACAAAATTTTATGGGAATTAGATTGGTCTAAAAAAATATTCAACAGATCTTAATGATACAATTTTTCTTCTCTTTTTTTTTGATTTCTGATTTCTGAATTAACTATTCATCAACTCCATCAATATCTAAGTTATTTCAGGTTGAGTGAGAAGAAAGGAAGAAAAGAAAAGAAGAAAAGAAAAAGAAAAGAAAAAGAAAAAGAAAAGAATAAATCTAACCTATGTACTCATGTTCATTCGAAGTGCTAAAAAAAAGGGGGGAAAGAAAAAAATTATTTGTTGATGTTGTTTTTTTTTAAAAAAAAAAATGAAAAAAGATAGAAAACCTGGGGAACTCAGAAATAAATGAAAAACTTTGTTGAGAATCAAATGGAAGGATTTCTTCAGGTTCTAATAAATAGTTTCATTTAAAAATATGAATAAATTGAAATAGAAATTTTTTTAAAAAATCAAACGTAAAAGGAGGCTTCTTGAAAGGGCTCTTTGTTCATCACTATGAATAGAACAGCGAAGGGTTTTATTGCATAATTTACCAGTTGAATTACTAATACATCCACAATACTTTTATTAACAAAAGAAGAGTTGGTAAATTTTACAAAAAAAAAAAAAAAAAAAAAAAAAAAAAAAAAAAAAAAAAAAAAAAAAAAAAAAAAAAACAAAAAACAAAAACGAAGATTGAAAGGACTAATACATTTTCAAGATTGAAAGTTGATTTTGAGGACTGCTCGCAAAGTGCAAAGTAAATCACTCATTGGTAAAATTTCTTGAGCATTTTGAAGCATAGCTCCATTGAGTTTTCGAAAATTTTGAAGGGTTACAACTTTTTTTCAAAAAAAAAAAAACAAAGTAGAGTTAAATCAGGGAAATAAAAGATATAGAAAGAAAAAGGAAGAAAAATGAAGAAAAAGAAAAGAAACTTTCAGATAAATGAGGTTTGTTTTCAAAAATCTTTTGAATATGAGAAAAAGCTTCTTCATCTCCATTTTTAATCGCTTCATGTGAAATAAATCTTTGAAATGGGCGAAATGCTATCCTCTGTTTAAGTAAAGTGAAGTGTTAAGGAAAGAAAAATATTAATAAATGAAAAAGATCAAAAAAATGAAAGTGAAAGAAAAGAAAGAAACATACAGGATTAATTCCATTGTTATCACTTTGAGAGACCATTGCAAAAGCTCAAAATCATTAAAGGATTTCTTCTTTTAGTTTGTTGACAAAATTTTGTTAATTTAATAAGACTTTCTTCTATATTGGGATTAATTCCTAAACATAATGTTTGATGATAACTTTTCCAAGCATTTTCACGACAAGATTCAGAACAATAAACTTCATAGGATGAATTACACTTTGAACATGAGAAAAGAGTTGGTTGATTTTGATTTTGAAAGATGAGATCATAAAGTTGAGGGTATGGATCAAATAATTCTTTAGATGTTATAGTTTTCAAACAAAATGAGCATGAGTTAATATTATCCTTTCATTAATTTATTATTCTTTTCAAAAGCTAATGTGGAAAAGAAATTGAAAAAAAAATTACTTTCAAACCAATAGATCTAAAATGAACAAGAGGTCTCTCAGAAAATACTACTTGACCAAAACTGAAAGATTTTTTTGAAAAAACACCCTTTCCTTTAATTCTTTTGAGATGTTTGACTTCTACATTCATATTCTCAGTTAAAAAATGATAGAATTGATCTATTTTAATGAAAAACGAAGAAAGAAAAAATAAGTTATTCAAGTTCATTTTGGTGAAAAAAAAGAAGAAAAAAAAAATCAATAAAATAAATAAGAAATTTCAACCATCATCCTTAGAAACTACCTCTCCAAGATTATTTTGATATTCTTTTTGTTTTGGATTCAATTTGATCAAATCCTCAAGAGTGATCCTTGCTTCTGAATAAAGATGTTTTCCATCCAATGCCATAGCTTTTCGAAGGAGTCCCTTTCAAAATTGAAGATTTTTTTTTCCTTTTAAACATTTAGATCATAATAAAAGAATCTTCACCTTTTCCCATTGTGGTGAAATTCTTAAACACTCATTCGCATCCTTTAATGCACCTTCATAATCCCCTAAAAAATACTTTGTAGCACTCCGATTACTTAAAACAAGATAATTATTTGGATTTAATCCAAGTGCTTTACTATATTCTTGAGCTGCTTCATGATAATTTTTTTTCTGAAAGTACTCATTTCCCTTTGACTTATATTGCTCAATCAATGCTTCCTTATTATCAAAAATTTGTTCCTCATTTAATTTTGAATCCTGATTCCTATTTTCCTCAATTTTTTGTGTAGAATTCACATCTTTGTTTAAATTTTTCCAAAAATCTTCAATATATTGTTGAAATAAGACTTGATTTTCTTGAGTTAAGGAGATCACCAATTCACTAAACTTTTGTTTGGCGACCTCCAACTCCATTTTTTTTTCTTTTTTCTTTTTATTTCCGCCATTTTTTTATTTTCAGAAAATTTGGGAACCGTTCTCTCAAAAACAAAATCAAAAAACAAAAAACCAATACAATCAACATTTTGATATAAGAATCAAATTGATATAAGTTTGTTAAACAATGAATAACTTGATAAGTGTAGTATCAAAGTACTTTGATATTCTAACCAGAAATCATTGGTTTGAAACTTTTTTCTTTCTGAGTTGTTTTCTAAGTGTAAATTGCGTTGTTGATCTTTCCCCTTTTTTCAATTAATTTCCCCTTTTAACCAATTTAGAAGCAAAACAAAAAGAAAAAAGTAAAAATTAAAGGTTCAGTTGGAAAAAAAAGAAGTCAAAGTAAGCTTTGGTTTCTTTCTCAACAATTAATTTTTTCATTCATCATTCTAAACATACATCTTATATCATAACTTCATGATTATTTGATGAAAAAAAGAAGAAAGAAAAAAAATTCAGAATCTAAAAAAAAGAAAGAAAAAAATTTGACTTTTTTGAAACTTCTTAAAGCTTAATTAATTTCGTGAATGAATCAAAGAAAATGGATAATGAAATGGTTGACCTTAGCAAGGGAGAAAGTATCGAATTGCTTGTTGATGAGGAAAGAGCTGAATTATTGTTAAACGAAGATGGTGTTGCTCTTGATGATATGGAAAAAACTAAAGAGATGATGAGAAAACCAAATCATGAGTTAGAAAAAAAAGTTGAAGATGAAGAAAGGAAGAGATTGACTGTTGATGAGTTTTTGATGAATCTTGGAGGGTTTGGTAGATATCAAGCGATTTTGTTGATGGCTGGTATTCCTTTTTTTTTTTTTTTTTTTTCAATTAATTAGAAAATACTCAATCATTAGCATATTTAAGCATTGGATTATGTACTTCATGGCAATCTATTGTTGGAGTCTTCATTCATGATTCAAGTATATGTGAAGGATCTAGTAAGATTTCTAATTCTTTCAATTTCTAATTTTTTCTATTTTTCAAAATAAAATAAAATAAAATAAAATAAGATGGGAATGGTTATGGTGGAAAATACGTTTGGGAATCTTGGGATTTAGGTTGTGAGAACCATTGGAAATTAAGTTTAGTAGATACTCTTTATTTTATTGGATGGTTCATTGGTGATGGAGTCTTTGGATATTTTGCTGATAAAAAAGGAAGAAGACTAATCATTATTATAACCTCCATCCTTGGTTGTGTTTCATCAATTGCACATGCACTTTCTCCAAATTTTGCTTTTTATTTGGTTACAAGAATTATTCAAGGTACAGCTATTGGAGGACTCACTACAGTGATGTTTGTATTAACAATTGAATTTCTATCACCAAGTCTAAGATCTTTTGTTGGATGTTCTATAAATGGTGCTTTCGCTGTGGGAGTTTTGATCCTTGTTCCCATTGCAAAATATATAGACTCTTGGAGAGTCATGTATTTCATCTTAGCTATTCCTTTTCTAATCATTCTCATCTTATATTCATTTTTGGATGAATCACCTCGATTTCTATTAACAATGGGAGATTCAACAAAAGCAGCAAAGATCCTTACTAAAGTTTCCAAGTTTAATATCCCAAAATCAAAAAGAGAGAAGTTTAATCCCAATTATTTTATCAAAGAAAACCTTCAAAATGAACTTGAAATCCCAGGAAATGGTGCTCATGGTCAATTCAAAGATCTCTTCTCACGCGAACTATTCAAGAGGGTTGCCGTTATGTTTTATATTTGGATTATTGCTAGTTTAATTTACTATGCATTATCTTTAGGTGTTGGAAATTTAGGAAGAGATTTATATACTACAACTTTAATTAGTAGTGGAGTTGAATTTGCTGGGTGTACTTTTGCAGGTGTCATTTTGCAACTTATTGGAAGGAAAAAAGGTCTTTTTTTCCATATGTTCTCATCTGCAATCTGTTGTTTAGTATTTGTTTTTCTTGGTGATTCGACAGTGGGAATAGCTGCTTCAATGATTGGAAAGTTTGCAGTCTCAGCTTGTTATGCTATTGTTTATGTTTATGGATGTGAAATCACTCCAACTTCAGTTCGAAGTCTAGCTTTAGGAGTATTTTCTCAAGGTGGACGGATTGGAAGTGCTCTTGCACCTACTTTTGTATTATTAGGACAATTCTCTTTGAGTTTACCTTATATCATCTTCACAGTTTTGGCAGTATCCGCTAGTTTTCTAATTTACTTTCTTCCAGAAACAAAGAATGTTCCTTTATTTGATACAAAGCAACGAACATCTGAAAAAACAATTATTCCTTGACCTTGAATTAATTTTGAAGAAGAAGAAAAAAAACTGATAATGAGAAGAAGATTTGTAGATAAATTGTATTCATTGACAATAAATTTTTTTTCATTTATCATTTATTATGAATCATTTTTATAATCTTCAATTTTTGTATTATTAAAGTATAATAATCCATGAAATTCAAAACTTTGGTCGGATTATAAATGATTCATTCCAAAAATCAGAAAGACAAGAAAAAAAAAAGAAGAAAAAAAAAGGACAGTTGTTAAGATAAATTCCAATTTATGTTAATGAATTGGTATCTTTTGGAGGAGTTTTTGTTGAAAATTTTACACTTGGAGTTAGTTGAGCATGAAATAGAGATGTCAAATTTCTAAAGAACGAAGATAGAGGAGGAATCGTCCTTTCTAAAATATGTTCACAAACCCAGCCCTTTTCATTTAATACATATACAAACACTCCTTCATAAATATCTACAGTTGGTTTTTTACTTTGCAAGAATGGTATTAATTTCCTTGGTGTCCCACTAAACGTCCAACGAAATACAATTACTCCAGGTGATCTCTGAGTTATTTTCAATACATCAAGCTTTGGATCCTTGTAATACAACTTTATCCCAGAACAAGAATATTTAATTAATTTTTTATAATGAGGAATTCCTTGAACTCTTATATTTGAGAGTACATCTTCATAAAACGTAACATTCTTTGCATAAATTGAGTAATCTAACTCCTTTGAAAAAACTAATGGGAGATCCTCTCTTAATGTTTCTACAACTTTTCCACAATTCAATAAAAACTCTGGTGATGGGTTATCAATCTTTGAATTTGAATGATCTAAACAAAAAAAAAAAAAAAAATGTTAGGTTCCCATTTGCCAAATTTTTTGGAAAAAAAAAAAAGTGATTTCTTTTTTCTGAAGAAAAAAAAAAGAAAAGAAAGAAAATGAGACATAGAAGAGATATAGGAAAGGAAAGGAAATGAAAGTGAGATTGAAATTGAAATTACTTCGAAGCTGAGAGATCTGGAGTAAAGGGAAAGAGAATGTAGGGTCCTTAAGCCTTCGAGTTTGGCGAATTGGCAACAAAAAAGCCATGTTTTTTTCTTTTTTTTATTTTGATTTTTCAGGTTTTATTTTTCACTGACTCATTGATTTTTCAAACAATTCAGAAAAATTATAAAAATAAAAATAAAAAAATGGTTTTCATTCATTCATTCATTCATTTATTCAAACTTTTTACAGTGGTCTTTGATTTACAAATCTTAAAAACAAATATTGAAACATTCTAAAAAATAAAACAACAACTATGAGATAAATCATATTTGCGGAGATTGGTGTATCACCTAAAGAAAAGAAACGAAGTGCTTCCTCTCCTGTTTCGATTGCACAACGAGTTCCATTCGCATATGTTGAATATCCAGCATAGTTTTCTATTCAAAACAAAACAAAAAATTACATTAATCAAAACATATTAAAAAGAATCTAAAGACAAAAAATTGAAAGGGAAAGAGTTGAATCAATACCATCACAGTTAAACTCAAGACCAGTAAATTCATTTACAGCTAATGCTTCAAATGAAAATCTAAGAATGAAAAAAAAGAAAATTAGTTAACAATCTTGAGCAATATACAAGAAAGTACAAAAAATAGTCAAACCTAATATAAGAAATGTCTGCAATCCAGGCAAATCCTACCCAAATTGTGTCTAAATTTATAAGAAATCCTGAAGGAATTACGAATAACTAAATTATTGAAGTATTAAATTTATTGAATTGAGCAAGAAAGAAAGAAAATCTGAAAAAAGAAAAAAGAAGAAGAAAAAAGAAGAAAAAAAAGGAAAATGAAAAGAAAAAAAAAAAAAAAGGAAAGAACAGTATAAGTTAGATTTCCAATAAAACAAGCTTGTTGAAAGTTAACAATTCCAGATGCAGTTGCAAGGGCAATTGACCGAGATGCATAAATTGATAATGTTATAATTGCTAAATATCTAATAAATGAGACAGGATCTGGATTCAATCCAATCAAATAATAACTTGGAATTGCATACAATAATGCAAATAAAATATTAAATGGTAGTTCTGAATAAGTCTTTGAAAAAAAATAAGGTAAAAGATCATAAAGTCCATCTTGTCTTTCATTGTAAAATGATGGTCGTTCTTTATCAACTATATTTTTTGATTTTGATTAAAGTTGACGTGATTAAATAGAAGAGAGAGAAAAATGGAAATCAAGATTACATTGAGCAATTGTATTCAAAATAACCATGAAAGGGAAAAGACTTGAAAGAATAAAAAATAATCCATATCTATCTGTAATTGAAACCTTTTTTAAAAAAATAAAGAAATAAATAAATGAGATTTTAAAAATGAAATCAATAAGCTCAATTAATAAATAAAAATAAAATAAATTACTTGTGTATATCCAATATCTAAATAAATTATTCCAATTATAACTCCCATCATAATTGCTTCACCTCCTTCATAAATTAACTACATAGTCATCACGAAAAAAAAAAGAAAGAAAGAAAGAAAAAAAAAAGAAGAATTTGAAAAAAGGAAAGAGAAAGAAAATGAGCTGTTTTACCTCTTTCAAACCATAAAGTAAATTTTTTGAAGCACGAAGATATAAATATTTAAATTGTAAAAATCCATTTAATGAAGCAACAACTGGTTCTTTTGCATCTGTGAATGAACGTGCTGAAT